>Ga0326728_10004487_pt1 | contig 41183 bp, 40 predicted proteins | sample MB3enrmetagenome_FD_207602 | JGI IMG/M metagenome (GOLD analysis project Ga0326728, IMG submission 207602) | Lab enriched peat soil microbial communities from McLean, Ithaca, NY, United States - MB31MN | ecosystem: Environmental > Terrestrial > Soil > Wetlands > Peat | place: USA: New York... | reverse complement strand
TGATCATTCTCCGCAGTTGTTTATGGTAAAGCCCTTCTTGGACTTCCTCATCGACCATAATCAGATTCAGGATGCCGGCACGGTCTGGAACGACCTTCAGCACGCTGGAGTTATCCCGCCGGATCCCAATTCACCATCCGCCAACCTGTTCTATGAAGGGAGCTTTGAGGGGCCGCTCCTCAACATGGGGTTTGACTGGCGCACTGATGATTCCCCGGAGTTGGTGTTTGATTTCTCTGATCCTTCTGCCTACAAGGGCGCGAAGTGCCTGAGGATTGATTTCGCGGTGGGCCGAAATGGGGATTATGATTTGGTGAATCAAGTCGTTCGCATTAAACCGAACGCGCGGTATCAAGTAACGGCTTACGTGCGATCCGACAATCTCACCTCCGACAGCGGACCGCGGTTGCGGGTGGTGGAGATGGGTTGTGGGGATTGCGTTGCCCGGACCAGCGATCCGACGGTGGGAACCACTCCGTGGCATCCGATCGAGGTAGCGTTTATGACCCAACCGCAGACCCAGGCGGTGAGAGTTTCTTTTTGGCGGCCGCTGGATCAAATGGGCCACCGCGACATAACCGGCAGGGTCTGGCTGGACGACGTTACGCTTCGCCCCGTGGACTCTCCCGGACCCGATGTGAATCAAGAGAGGACCCGGTGACAATCCCAACCCTGTCAAGGTCTTCCGTTCATCGCGGTGGATCCTCCTCCCGGGACGGCCGCCGAATGTCCTTATCTCCTTTCCACACTGTCGCACGAGTTCTCCTTATTGCCACAATTTGTGGGGCCCCGTGGGCTTTCGGCGCCGTACCGTCGTGGGCATGGGGAACCTTGATGGTTCTGTCTTTACTCACGCTGGTTTTCTGGGCAGTGGGTTGCGCTCATCGTGGCGTTCTTAAAATTTGCTGGTCCCCGCTCTATTGGCCCTTCCTGGCGTTTCTTCTCCTGGCCGTCGTGCAGTATCTCGCAGGTTTGAGCGCCGACCATGTGGCGACGCGTGAGGCGGTCCTGAAGATTGTCACCAATTTGGTTTTTTTCTTTCTGGCGGGCCAACTTCTCAACGCTCAGCCGGAGAATGGCAAGGCTTTGGAAGGGCTCGGCCCGATCGTAACTCTGTTGGCTTTTTCATTGTGCACCCTGGGTCTGGCGCAAATGTTCTGGGGTAAGTGGCATGTCATTTACGGGACTTTTCACGTAGGGGGCGCACCTTTCGGGCCTTACGTTAACCGCAATAACTATGCCGGCGTGATGGAAATGCTCCTTCCCATAACCGTGGCGTATATTCTTTCCCGGTCCTCGAACCCGCTCCTGCGCTTCTTCCTCTGGTCCGGCGTGATTCTCGTTCTTATCTCAATTTGGATTAGTGGCTCCCGAGGCGGCACCGTTGTCCTATTGATTGAGGGACTGCTTTTGGCAGGCATTTTGATGTGGCATCGGCCACGCGGCGTTTCCGCACGTTCCTTCCCTGTACTGTTGGGAGTTGTGCTGATTTCCGCCGCCGTTTTCTCCTGGATGCTTAGCACAGGGCGCGTGGGTGGCAATGCCTGGTCAGTTTTTGAAACTAATCAATCCCTGGAAGTAAAGCTCGGCGACCGGTTCCGGGTGGGGGTGGACACGCTCCATATGGCTCGAAGCCATCCCTGGATGGGCGTGGGCGTGGGATGTTTTGAATACATCTTTCCAAATTACTTGACGTTCCCTATGGACCTGCATTGGACCCACGCCCATGATGACGTTTTGGAGGCGGCGGCTGAAACCGGTTTACCAGGGGTCATACTGATTATGATGGCGCTCGTGTTCTTCTTTCGTACGTCGTTTCGCCACCTGGAGGGACGCCTGCGGCATGGGTGGGGTTGGATTCAAATGGGCGCGGCAGTGGGCGCGGTGGGATTGCTCTGCCATAGTTTTGTCGATTTCAACTTGCGCATTCCTGCCAACGCCGCTTGGTTTGTCGTGTGTCTGGCCATTGCCACGCACTCCCGTCCTGCTCAGGAGAATCCCCCGAAGATCGTTTGGGATTCGAGCGCAGACCGAAGTAGCGAATTCCTTACATAGAGGCCATCGGCGTGACAATTTCGCCTCGGAACGCTTTTCATGACTCCTCTTCCTACCCTACCTTGAGGCGGGCGTATCGGATGGCAGGCGCCGGTAGGAGGTTGGGGCGTTCATCGGCATGGAGGGATGCGACTTGAAAGGCGTAATCCTGGCGGGTGGAACAGGTTCCCGGCTGTATCCCCTAACGAAAGTCACCAACAAGCATTTGCTGCCTGTTTACAATGCGCCGATGATTTACTACCCTCTTCGGACACTCGTGGATGCCGGGATCACGCAGATTCTTATCGTCACTGGCGGGCGCAACGCCGGGGACTTCCTGCGATTGCTGGCCAACGGGAAGGAATTTGGCCTGAAGCGTTTGAATTACGCCTATCAAGAGGGTGAAGGCGGGATCGCCGATGCTCTCCGGCTGGCAGAGGACTTCGCAGAAGGCGAAAGAATTTGTGTGGTTCTTGGTGACAACATTTTGCAAGGAAGCATTAAGCAAACCGTCGTCAACTTTGAAAAGCAAGCCCGGGGCGCCCATATCCTCCTCAAGGGTGTTACCAACCCCGAACGGTTTGGAGTTCCGGTTCTTGAGGGGGACCGGATTATTCGCATCGAAGAAAAACCCGCTCATCCGGCGAGTCAGTTCGCCGTCACCGGTGTTTACTTCTACGACGCTACGGTCTTCGAGAAAGCTAACCGGCTCAAACCTTCCAGCCGGGGCGAGCTGGAGATTACGGACGTGAATAACGCCTACTTGCAGGAGGGCACCTTGACTTACAGTATCCTGGAAGGCTGGTGGACCGACGCAGGGACTTTCCAGTCGCTGCGCTTGGCGACCAATCTTGTGGCGGAATCCTCGAAAAAAGACTAATCGGCAAAGCCTCCCGCGGTCCCCGTAGCGCTGGCGACGACAGGTTCACCTGTATTGAGGCATAAGGTTCGATATGAAACTCGTGGTGACGGGTGGCGCAGGATTCATCGGGTCAAACTTTATTCGCTATGTTCTGGCCCAGCATCCCCAGGATTCAATCCTGAATCTGGATAAGCTAACCTATTCCGGCAACCTCCAGACGTTGCGGGATGTGGAAAAGCACGAACGCTATACCTTTGTTCGGGGCGACATCGGTGATCGACGGAAAGTTCAGGAAGTTCTTACGGGAGGGTTCGAAGCGATTATTCATTTCGCGGCTGATACGCATGTCGACCGCAGCATCCTGGAAGGTTCGGCCTTCGTGAAGACCAACGTCCTGGGAACGCAGTGCCTTTTGGATGCCGCCCGGCAGGCCGGAATCAAGCGCTTCGTCTTGGTCAGCACGGATGAGGTTTACGGAAGTGCTTTGTCAGGCGAAAAGTTTACGGAGGAATCTCCCCTTGCTCCCAACAGCCCTTATGCGGCAAGCAAGGCGGGCGCAGACCTTATGGCGCGAGCCCACTTTCGTACTTTTCGATTCCCGGTTATCATTACCAGATGCACCAACAACTACGGCCCTTACCAATACCCGGAAAAGTTTATTCCCCTTATCCTTACTCGCGCCCTGAAAGGGCAAAGTATTCCTGTGTACGGGGACGGATTGCAGGTGCGGGATTGGATTTGGGTCAGGGATCATTGCGCAGGTTTGGATGCAGCTTTGCGCAATGGCCGGGAGGGAGAGATTTACAACCTGGGCGCCGGGAACGAATGGCCCAACCTGGAGATCGCCCGGCGAATCTTGCGGCTCCTGGGCAGGCCGGAATCCCTGCTAACCTTCGTCCAAGACCGGCCGGGGCATGATCGCCGGTACGCTCTGGACTGCGAAAAGGCCAGCCGGGAACTGGGCTGGGCGCCACAAACGATGCTGGAAGAGGGATTGAGACAAACCGTTGATTGGTACTCGTCCAACGCAGATTGGGTGCGGCATGTGGCGGCGCGGGGTTACCGTGCATACTACCGCAAGCAGTATGATCGCCGGGAGGCAACGCTGGCAAGAGTTCTTGACCTGGGAGGAAAGAATTAGTGCGTGTTCTCCTCACCGGCGCACAAGGGATGCTGGGGTCGGTGCTGCTCCCGTGCCTTCAGTCCGAACACCAAGTTTGCGGAGTTGATCAAAAGGACTTTGACATCGGTGAGGAAGCTGCGGTCGGGCGCGCCTTCCTCGAACTGCGGCCGGAATTTGTTTTTCATCTTGCTGCCTTTACAGACGTCGACGGTTGTGAAGCGAACCCGTACAAGGCTGAGCAGGTCAATGCCCTGGGGACGCGGAACGTGGCGCGAGCTTGTGCGGAAATCGGCGCTGGTTTGCTGTATGTTAGCACTGACTACGTCTTTGACGGGCGCGGAAAAAGGCCCTATCGGGAAGATGATTGCCCTAACCCCATCAGCGTGTACGGGCTCACCAAGTTGCGAGGGGAGAGGCACGTTCAAGCACTCGTCGCGCGGCACATAATTGTCAGGTCTTCCTGGCTCTATGGACCATGCGGCAAGAATTTTGTTGTAACCATTCTGAAATTGGCGAAGGAGGGTGGAGATCTGCGCGTGGTTTCCGATCAGCGGGGATCACCGACCTATACACGCCACTTGACCTTAAAGCTTGTAGAACTCTTCGCCACCCGCGCGTACGGAGTCTTTCACGTGACAGGAACTGGGGACTGCAGTTGGTTTGAGTTTGCCGGGGCGATCGTGCAGTCGGGGGGATATCCGCGATTGCGCGTCACCCCGATCACAACCCAGGAAGCCGCGCGCATAGCCCGACGGCCGGCCTTTTCTGTATTGGAAAATCGTCGCCTGGCGGAGATCCAACTGGGTGCGCTTCCTCATTGGTCGGAAGGCTTGGCACAGTACCTCGAGGAAGGCTGGCGGCGGGGCGAATTCGAGATGCAGGCTCCAAATCCCCAGGAAGCGCCGCTTACGCAGAAGGTCACATGCCGACGATCCGGGAATAAATCATGATTGGGCGACCCGGCCTGCGTAAGTGTTTCATCTTGATTGAACGAGTCTAGATTTTCGCAAAATGAGGTTGAGAGGGAGGCTGTTTGAAGGACATCGTCGTCATAGGAGCAGGTCCGGCAGGCATACATGCCTCGTTTCTATTGGCTCAGGAAGGGCTGGATGTCGTGCTCTTCGAGGCTCAAAGTCGGGTAGGCGAAAGGGCAATATGCTCTGGCGTCGTCGGCGACGAGGCTTTCGCCCGTTTTGAGCTTCCCACTCAGCCCATTCTGTCGGCCATTCGATGCATTCAAGCCATTTCCCCGGGGGGAAGAAAGCTGGAGCACCAAACGGAAGCCCCGCTCGCACAAGTTATTGATAAAGGTGAGTTTAATCGTGCGCTGGCGCAACGCGCCACCAATGCCGGGGTAGAATTGCGACTCGGCTGCTGGGTGAATTCTCTGGAAGTTCAAAAGCATTCGGTGGAAATTCGATACCGCTCTATGGAGGCGCGGCCGGCAAGTCTCCAGGCGCAGGTGGCCATTATCACCACCGGCGTTAATTGTTCCCTGAATCAAGCTTTGGGGTTGGCGCATCCCCGGCAATTCCTGCGTGCCCTCCAGGCGGAATTGACCCTACCACCTAATGGCCACGGCAATGCCACCCGGGTATTTGTCGGCCAGGGGGTTGCTCCTGGGGCTTTTGGATGGGAAATCCCTCTGGGTAACAATCGGTGGAGGGTGGGGCTCATGACAGAGCAGAACCCCGATCCATATTTCGTTAAGCTCGTCCGGAGAGTTGCACCCAACACTGACATTTCAACTTTACGGATCGATCGGAAAGGGATTGCACAAGCCGCCGTGGGCCGTTGCGTGGTCGAGCGGGTTATCGCCGCGGGTGAAGCTGCCGGGCACATCAAAACAACAACGGGGGGGGGAATCTACTACGGGCTGCTTTCAGCCGAACTGGTGGCCGATGTGGTGATTCGCGCTTTCCGGAGCAAGAACTTCAGCACCCGGACCTTGGGTGAGTTCGAACGCTATTGGCGGTCGACTTTCGGTAACGAGCTGATGGTCGGCTATTTCGCCCGGAAACTCGCCAGCCATTTTACTGACGGGCAAATCGACAGTTTCTTCGATGCTGCGAATGCCACCAACCTGCTGGTTCGATTGAATGGCAGGTTGAAGTTTGATTGGCACCATCGTGCGCTACTGGCAACTTTGCGAGCCTTGCTGACTCTACCCGGCGGGATTGGCACCAGTTAGAGGTCACGAGTCCGACATTAGTTCCGGACTTAAGTTCGCTTGGGCATGCTAAAACGACTTTTTGACATTTCGCTCTCTGGACTCGGTTTGATCCTTTCTTCGCCTCTTTGGGCTACGATTGCCGTAGCCATTAAGATCGAGGATGGAGGCCCCATTTTTTACGGTCAGTCTCGCGTGGGGAAGGACTGTAAGGAATTCCAAAGCGTCAAGTTCCGCTCTATGGTGCCGGACTCGGATGCCAAGTGGGGGGCAGTCCCCGCGAAAGAAGGCGATCCGCGGATTACGCGCGTGGGCCGGATTCTGCGCGCCACGGCCATGGATGAGCTACCTCAGCTATGGAATATCTTCCGCGGTGACATGAGTTTTGTGGGACCAAGACCCGAGTGGTCGGAACTGGTGAAGAAATTTCGAGTGGAAATACCGGGATTTGATCGTCGGCACGCCGTCACACCCGGGCTTACAGGAATCGCTCAAATTTATGGCCACAGCGAAGTGCCCCGCCGCCAGAAGCTCCGTTATGACCTTATTTACATCAAAAGGCAGAGCCTTTGGCTGGATCTTCGCTTGGTCTTCATCTCCTTCCTCGTGACCTTGACCGGAAAATGGGAAGAGCGCTCAGCAAAACTGCCGCGGCTGCTGGGTGGGCGGCGCGCCTCAAAAAGGCGAATCGCGCCGGTGGCCAAGCCCTCGTGCGAGGCACCGGTCGCCCGGAATTAACTTAAAACCATCGGGTCTTCAACCGATAAGTCATTGCGGTCCAAGCTTAATATGGAACTGCAACCGTTGGCCCAACAGGCGAGGTATCCGCCCTGCACCGAGGTTCTCGGAGCCCCTGTTCACATTGTTGACGTCGAGAACGTCTTGCGCTTAATGGAGCAATGGATCCGCGAGCGCGACCGGACCCATTGGATCGCGGTGACGGGCTCGCACGGTGCGCTCGAAGCGCACAAGCACCCCGATTTCCGTGACGTTCTCCGTACTGCGGACCTTTCTGTGCCGGATGGGCGGTGGGCTGCACGGGTTGCGGCAAAGAAACTGTCCTGTGAAACCCATCAGGTCCGCGGGGCGGATTTATTGTCGGCGTTTTGCGAGCTTTCCCGCCAGAAGGGATTCACAAATTACTTTTACGGTGACACGGATGAAACCTTGGCGCTAGCGAGCGAGCGGCTGCGGCAGAAGCACCCTGGGGTAAAGATTGTCGGCGCTCACTCGCCCCCTTTTCGGGAGCTTACTCCCGACGAAGACGCGCAAGTTACCGAAATGATTAATCGGGCTAACCCTGATGTACTTTGGGTGGCGCTGGGCCTTCCTAAACAGGAGAGATGGATTGTCGCCCACAGGGACCGGCTCAAAACGCCCGTGATCGTAGCCGTGGGGGCGGCGATCAAGTTTCACAGCGGAAAGGTTGTCCCGGCGCCGTACTGGGCCAGCCAAGCGGGCTTGGAATGGTTCTGGCGTTTCTTGCACGAGCCCCGCACCGTCTGGCGAAGAGCCTTGGTCTACGGCCCCCAGTTTATGGCTCTTTCGTTGCTCGACGTGATGCGGCACAGGAAGCGGTCGCAAGATAACAAGAGTTCGTAGGAGGTGACTGTCCCGCCCTCCCCCGCCCGCTGGCCAGAAACCCTCGATTGACCCACTCTGGAGCACTGCCCTTGAACAGACCGGCGTCAGTCACGCGTGAAGGCAGCGAATCTCCCGTCGCCATCCGAGAGGGACGGGATGATGGGTTTCGCCGCCGTTTGGGCTTCTGGCCTGCCGGTTTACGAGGCGGAGGGGGCGGCGAACGGGTAGCATGGAGGCAAAAGCTATGCGAGCGACGCGTCCGCGGTCGGACGTGTGGGAATAATGGGAATCAATTCCCGCAAGGGCTGGTGTGGGCAGATCGTTTTCGGCCCCGACTCTTCCAAGCCATCCCTTCTAAAGCTGGCGGGATTGGGCAAAGTTCGGTGCAAGAGGGTCGCTTAACTGATGGGTAAGATGTGAGAAATCTAACGGGCGTGCTCGCCTCAATCAGATATACTTGACTCCTTATTTATGTTAGCGTTCCCCGAGGCGAGTTCAGCCCAGAAAGGCTTCAACATATTGAAGGCAAAAGGACTATGGACTTTCTTTTCACGGCAAGCTGGGCGAGGGGCGCGAGGTGGCGAAAATGAAAGTCGTTATTCTGTGCGGGGGGATGGGAACGCGGCTGAGGGAAGAGACAGAGTTTCGGCCGAAACCGCTGGTGGAAATCGGCGGCAAACCGATTCTCTGGCACATCATGAAGGTTTATTCGCATTACGGCTTCAAAGAGTTCGTGCTCTGCCTCGGCTACAAGGGTTACATGATCAAGGAGTACTTTCTGAATTATCGGATGATGCAGAGCGACTTTACGCTTCGTCTCGATGCCCCTGAGCACCTGCGCTTCCACAACATGAGTGGCCACGAAGACTGGCAGATCACGTTCGCCGAGACAGGTGTCGAGGCTATGACCGGGGCGCGGGTGAAGCGCATCGAAAAGTATATTGATACCGACTACTTCATGCTCACGTATGGTGACGGAGTAGCGAACATTGATTTCCCCCAACAGTGGAAGTATCATAACGAGCACGGCAAGATTGGGACCGTCACCGGAGTACGGCCGATTTCCCGATTTGGGGAACTTGCGGTGGAGGGAGCCCGCGTCCGAGTCTTCAGCGAGAAGCCTCAAGCTGAGGAAGGCGCTGTCAGCGGCGGCTTCTTCGTTTTCCATCGGCGCTTCTTCGAGTACCTTGAAAATGATGACCGTTGCGTCCTTGAGGGCGAGCCCATGGACAAGCTCGCGCGGGACGGGGAACTGATGATTTATCATCATAACGGTTTCTGGCATTGCATGGATACGTACCGGGATTTTGTGGCCCTGAATGAAATGTGGAAACAAAATCCCCCCTGGCGCGTCTGGACGGATTAGTTATTTCCCAGGGGAGGCTTCTCTTGCGAGTTTTACTGACGGGTGATCGGGGGTACATCGGTGCGGTCATGGCTCCCTGGCTTCAGCGCCAAGGTCACGACGTTACGGGAATGGATACGGATTTTTGCTTCCATGGCAGTCTCCACCCACCTTCGGAAAGTCATCGCCGGATCCGCAAAGACATCCGTGGTGCTACCCTCGCCGACCTCCAGGGATTCGACGCGGTTATTCACCTGGCGGCGCTCTCCAACGACCCATTGGGTGACCTGAAGCCGGAGTTGACTTTTGGCATTAACTATCGCGCCTCGGTGCACCTTGCCAGGCTGGCCCAGGATGGGGGCGTGAAGCGCTTCCTTTATGCTTCGTCATGCAGTCTTTACGGTGCGGCGGGCGACTGTTCCATCGAATACAGCGGGCAAGCGGGCCCCGATCCCCGCAATTACCGGGTGTCCTTTGATAAGCTGGCTCGCACTTTCCCCCATTTTCAGCCGCGCTGGAACGCTCGCGAAGGAGCTCGCGAGCTTTGCGCCTCCGATCGTGCCGCCGGGATGACCGCGGAGGACTTCCATATCCGTAAATTCACCCGCCTTAAGCAGTTAAAGTTCCTCATGGAGAACCCGAAACTGGACGATTTGTTACAGTGGACTTCGCCGGTATCGACGAGCAAACTGGCAGGACATGACAAACATGAGAATCGAACCCCTGAAACTTTCCGGCACATTCAAGGTCATCCTCAACCCGCGCAAAGACGAGCGCGGTTACTTTATGCGCACGTTTGACAAAGCGGTTTTTGAGGCGCAGGGGTTAGGCAATGACTGGGTGCAGGAAAACCAGTCCTATTCGGTTCGACACGTGGTGCGCGGCTTGCACTTTCAGCGTCCGCCCCAGAGTGAAGCGAAGTTGGTGCGGGTGCTCGCGGGGATGATTGTCGACGTGTTTGTGGACTTGCGGCGCAGCTCCCCGACTTACGGGAAATGGGATTCCATCGAGCTTTCTTCCGAGAATCAGACGGCGGCGTATATTCCTCGCGGGTTTGCTCACGGTTTCTGTACTCCCGATTCCGAGGCTCTGATCGCCTACAAAGTTGATTCGCCCTACACTCCCTCGTTGGAGGGCGGCCTGCTTTGGAACGATCCGGACCTGGGAATTGACTGGCCGGTGGAGGATCCGCTGACATCGCCCAAGGACGGCCAATGGCCGAAGTTCCGCGACTTCGTTTCCCCCTTCGCGTAGGTTGACCGAACAGGTGGGGGGTGAATTCCGCCGGATGGAGACGCCGGGTCAGGGAAAAGGACGCATGAAGGTACTAGTCACGGGTGCGGGGGGATTCATTGGCAGCCACGTCGTGCGTCGGGCCCTCAAGGGGAACCATCAAGTTGTCGCCGTCGTGCGGTCTATTGCTGCGGACAAACGGCTGGCCGGACTGCGCCAGCAGGTCGAGATTGTAGAATGTGACCTGAGGGACCACGCCCGACTGAAAGAAGTGGTTTTAAGCGCCCGGCCCGAGTTGGCGATCCACGTCGCATGGTACGTGGTGCCCGGCAAAAACTATTCCGCCCCCGTGAACCTGGATTGCGTTGTGGCCAGCATAAATTTGGCACAGTGCCTCGTGGAAGCCGGATGCCCCCGTCTGGTGGGCGTGGGGACCTTCGCCGAGTACGAATGGCATCATGGATTTCTCTCTGAGGACATCACGCCCTTGCACTCGTCCAGCTTGTACGGAGTGTGCAAGAACGCTACCAGAGAAATCCTGGAAGCGTATTGCCAAGTTGCGCCGATAAGTTTCGTTTGGCCCCGTCTCTTCAATGTCTACGGCCCCGGTGACGTCGAACCACGATTAGTGCCCGCAGTGGTGAGAGATCTGTTGCAGGGGAGGCGTGCCGAATGCAGTCATGGCTTGCAGAGGCGCGACTATTTGTACGTCGAAGACGCGGCCGACGCCCTATTGATGCTAGGGGCAAGCAATATTTCCGGGGCGATTAACGTTGGGTCGGGCGAGCCGGTGCGGGTTCGGGATATCGTTGAGGCCTTGGGGCGTCTGGCCGGAGCGCCCGAGTTGCTTGCCTTGGGTGCACGCCCGACAAATCTGGATGAGCCGCCGTTGGTGGTTGCGGACGTTCGCAAGCTTAGAAAGCTGACAGGATGGGCCCCGGTTTGGAGCCTGGAGGACGGCTTGCGGCAGACGGTCGATTGGTGGCGCGGGGAGTTGGCCTTGGCATGATCGGACTTTTGAGATTCGTGGGAAGCACTGATCCCTGTTGAGGAGTTTCAGTAACATGGACGGCCACGAGCAAGACGCGCGCGAAAAGGCGAAAGCTGCCCCCGACAAAGTGGCGGAGTTCTTTGCCGAGGTAAAGGAGAACATCGCGCAGCTTGGGCGCGACACGGCAATTCAAGGCCTCTCGAACGTGTGGATTCGGGAAACCGCCCGCTATAACTACTACTACAACTTCACCTGGATGGGACGACCCATCATCCAATTCCCCCAGGACATCGTGGCCATGCAGGAAATCATCTGGCGGGTGAAACCCGACCTGATCGTTGAGATCGGGGTTGCTCACGGAGGTTCACTTATCTTCTACTCGTCAATACTGGAGTTAATTGGAGAGGATGGCCGGGTGGTGGGGGTGGACATTGACATTCGCGCGCACAATCGGCGCGAGATCGAGAACCACAAAATGTTCAAGCGCATCAGCTTGATCCAGGGGTCTTCCATGGACGATCAGATAGTCAGGCAGGTTTTCGACGCGGCCCGGGGAAAAAAGCGGGTGATGGTGTGCCTGGATTCGAACCACACGCACGCGCACGTTCTTAAGGAGCTGAATCTCTATTCCCCGCTGGTCAAGCAGGGAAGCTATTTGGTGGCTTTTGATACGTTCATCGAAGACCTTCCGGACAAATTCTACCCGGACCGGCCTTGGGGAAAGGGCAATAGTCCCAAGACCGCCGTCCAGGAATTCCTGGCCACGACGGACCGCTTTGTGGTCGATCATGAGATTGACGCCAAGCTTCAGATTACCCAGAATCCCGGCGGGTATCTGAAGTGTGTGAAGGACTGAGGGACACCCCATAACATTGGAAAGAGGTTCTCAGACGACTATGAAGCCAGAACTCGAAGCGGAAGCAGCGGCTTTCGATCGCAGGATCGAAGAGAGGATAAGGGCAGGTTTTTTACCCGACTTCCGTCGAGCGTCTAAATGCGCTTATTTCTATAAGAGTTTTTGGCGCGATCCGCATTTTATCAAGCTTTACGCGGATGGGACTGTGAACATCCTTTTGGAGATGCTGCGGAGGCATTCCGGGGAAAACTTGCGCATTCTCGACGTCGGATGCGGTGCGGGCTACGTATCACTTGAATTCGCCCGGGCCGGACACCGGGTCTTGGGGATTGACATATCCTCCAAGTGCATTGAAATCGCCAGCGAATATCGCGACAAGAATCCATTTACGGAAGGTTTCGGATCGCTTGATTATGAAGTAAGGACTCTCGACGAAGTTACCGAACCATTTGACTGCGTTTTGTTTTCAGGATGTCTTCACCATTTCAGCGACCCGGCAAAGACAGTTCATGAGGCGACGGAGCTTTTGCCGGCCGGGGGCTTCATTCTGGCGTACGAACCGTGCCACGATCAGTGGCGAATGCAGGATGCCGCTCAGGTCACGCTCATCAGAGGACTCCTGGCCCTCGCGGGATTCTGGTATGAGGAACCTTTCGAGTTGAACGATGGGGGATCGAAGTTTCCCACGTTGGTCCAGGATGTTCATACCGAATACGTCACCGAACGTGACAAGGATGAAGCTGGGGGACAATCACCCAACGACAATTCCGCGTCGGGCGAAGTAATCCTGAACGCCCTGCGAGAACAGCTCCGGGAGCTTGAATACAAGCCAGGACTCTCTTTTACTTATCGTTTATTGGGTGGCCTCCGGGGGCCGGATGAGACCGTGTATAGAATCGCTGACTTCTTGGCGGCGTACGAGAAGTACACTATCGAGAACGGATTCTTAAGACCGAATTATTTTTGCTTCCTAGGAAAGAAAACCCCCTCGCGGTGAATCGGATGCGATCTCTGCCAGCCCAAATTGATCGAGCGACGGGCTGTTTTGCCAGGGAGTGGCGTGTAAATGCGGGTCTGGAAGGGCGGGGCTGAAGCCCCGCCCTTCCGGCAGCTTCCCCAAAGTGACCCGGCGGGGTGAGAAACTCGGCCTGAAGAGGGTGTCACATGTTGGTAATTTCCCCCACGGCAAAGATCTCAAAGTTTGCGGATATCGAGGATTCGATCCGGGGAACACGGATTGTCATCGAAGACGGAGTTGTGATCGATTCGTTCGTGAAGATCAAACCCTCCGGCGGCTCCGGCGACGTTAGGATCGGCGCTCATTCCTACATCAACTCAGGCTGTGTGATTTACAGTGGGAATGGCGTGCAGATCGGTGAGCACGTCCTGGTGGCAGCCAACTGTACTTTTGCTGCGGCGAATCACGAGTATCGCTCCAAGGACAAGCTGATCGTTGAGCAACGTTTCGGTCCCAACAAGGGCGGCATTGTTGTGGAGGACGACGTCTGGATCGGGGCTGGCGTGGTGCTTCTGGATGGGGCGATCGTGCGGCGAGGCGCGGTGATCGGCGCAAACTCGGTGGTGCGCAACGAGCTGGAAGCCTACGGGATTTACGTCGGCAATCCCCTTGTCCAGATCGGGAAAAGGGAGTGAATCAGATCGCGAGGCTCTCAACGAGGCGGCCTGACCAACATTCTTGGAGCAGGACAGCCCCCCGTGAGGCAAGGTTGACTACTCTTTCAGACCATGGTACAACATTTTGGCCAGGAGGTTCCATGCAAGAAGTTGCCATCTCGGAATTCAAAGCCAAGTGCTTGGCCTTGCTCGAGCAGGTCCGCGTAACCAAGCGGCCCCTCCGGGTTACCCGCTATGGCAAGCCTGTCGCTGAGGTCATCCCGGCGTCACAGGCTGTAGAACCAAAGGACTGGATGGGTTCCCTGGCGGACACCACGGAAATTCTGGGCGACATCATTTCGCCGGTCATCGAGGAAACAGACTGGGAGGCGTTGCGCGATTGAAGCTTTTATTGGATACGCACATTTGGTTATGGAGCCTGGGGGAGCCGAGCCGTCTCGGTCGTCGCATCCGGCACGAACTGAAAGATGCAAACAATGACCTTTGGTTATCCCCGGTGAGCACGTGGGAAGCGCTCCTGCTGAATGCCAAGGGCAGAATTCGTCTGCACGGAAACCTTGGGGATTGGCTGGAACGCGCCACGGCGCACTTTCGGGAAGCTCCTCTGACCCATGAAATCGTGCTGGCGGCACAACAGTTGCCCCTTCCGCACCCGGACCCGGCAGACCGCTTTCTGGCCGCGACCGCCCAGGTACTCGGACTAACCCTGGTTACCGCCGACGAGCGGTTGCTGGGATTAGGAGAAATCAAGACGCTGGCCAACCGTTGAGGCGGCCTCCGTAAGCTGACGGATGTCGCATTCCCAAGGCGGTCCCGAAGGGCGGGACTGCAAGGCGGGAGGCGCGCCGCAGGCGCACGCAAAACGCAGAATATGTCAAGAGTGACCCGGAACGTCATTTATAACGGCCTTGGACAGGGGCTCAGCGTGATCCTGGGCTTTGTGGCCGTGCGCTTTGTTTTCCGCCGCCTGGGCGGTGACGCCCTGGGCCTGATTTACTTCTCTCTGGGATTCAGCGCGGCTCTATCGATGACGGTGCAATTGGGGATTTGTGAGAGTGCCGTACGCGAGGTAGCCGCCCACCATCGGGACCGGCCGGAGTATATCGCGAGATTGATCCGCACCAGCTCGTTGTTCTATTGGACCAGCTACCTGGTCCTGGCCATCATCGCTTTCACGGCTGCCCCCTACCTCGTCCACCACTGGGTAAAGCTCGGCTCCCTGGATGCTCTCACCGCCACCCGAATCATGCGCATTCTAAGTCTCGGAGCGCTTCTGGCGCTGCCGGGAGGGTTGTACCGGGCGTTGATGGCGGGCCTCCAGCACCTGGGGGTCACCAATGCGGTCGACGTATCCGGAAAGGCCCTTCAGCAGGCAGGGATTTTCCTGATCCTGCTGATGCACGGTAGTTTATTCCATGTCGCTTACTGGATTGTTGTTTCTATGGCGGTGCCGGTCGCCGTCTATCTCATTGTTTGTGCGCGCTACTTCCCCGCGCAGGCGCTGCTCCTGCCGGGTTTTTCTCTGGAAGTCGTGAAAGAGAATATGGGCTACGCCTCGGGCCTGATGACGATCACGCTCTGCGGCTGGGCGCTCCAGGAGGCCGACAAAGTCATCGTCAGCAAGCTGCTTCCGCTGGCGGTGTTGGGCATCTACACCTTTTGCCGGAGCGCCATTGGCCTGGGCGGTTTTGTGACGGCCGCCATCAGCGGGGCCCTCTTCCCGCATTTTTCGTCCTTGCACGGAGCGGGGAAGACCGGCGAGATGCAGAGGGCCTACCACAAGGTCCAAGACCTCATCTGCTTTGGGACAATTCCCATGTTCGCCGTAGCGCCCTTCGCGGCCATCCCGGTGTTTTCCCGTTTGTTCGACATGCGATCCGCCCACATGCTCTTGCTGCCGGCCACTTTCTTGTGCATCGCCGGTTACATGAATGGGGCGTTGACTACGCCCTATGTCTATTCGCTCGCGGTGGGCCGGCCGGACATCAGCGCACGGATGGCATCTCTCGCCTTGTTGGTCGTGCTTCCATCCAGTGCTCTTGCCATTTATTTCTTCCGTTTGAGTGGTGCGGGCTTTTCCGCGGTGGTTTATCAAATCTTTGCCTATTCTTATGGGGCGCCGCGCATCTCCCGGGAGTGCCTGGGAATGCCGGCGCGCGTGTGGCACTGGCACATCTTCAGGATCATGATTCTAGCCGTCGGGATTTATGGTAGCGCCTGGATGGTGCTCGTTTTGCTCGGTTCTCTTTCCCTCCTCAACTTGATCTTGGCCTACGGCGCGGCGTCGCTGCTCTATTGCGCCATCGCCTATCGGATGATCGGTGAGGATCTGCGGCAAAGCATCTGGGGTTATTATTCCAAGTGGTTCCAACATGAAAAATATCCTGCTGATTCCCGCACGGGGCTTGAAGAAGGTCATCTCCCGGGTGGCTCATAAGGTGGCGAGGCGGATTCCGGGAGCCCCCGAGTTGGTCTCCGGTCCGCTCACCTACAACCAAGACGGTTTAGCAACAGTCCACAACGCCGATTTCCTCCAGGACGAGCACTTTCTGGAAGCCTATCGTCTTGGGGAAAAGACGAACTCGTGGGGGGAGGGAGCCCAAATCCAATGGCGCGTCTATGTGGCCTGCTGGGCAGCCCAAAAGGCGAGTCGCCTCGAGGGGGACTTTGTCGAATGCGGAGTGAATCGCGGCGGCATGTCGCGGGCTGTCATGCACTTCGTCGATTTTCCCCGACTCGACAAGACGTTTTACTTGCTGGATACCTTTCACGGCCTTGAAGACAAGTACATCTCTGAGGCTGAGCGCCAACGGGGGATCTCAGCCTATCATTACGATGAGTGCTACGACGCGGTCTGCAAGACTTTCGAAGGCTTCCGTGCCGTCATCGTTCGAGGCCCTGTCCCAGGAACGTTGCCGCAAGTGAAAGCGGCGAAGGTGTGCTACCTTTCCCTGGATATGAACTGCGCCGCGCCGGAAATTGCCGCCGCGGAATACTTCTGGGATAAGCTGGTCTCGGGTGCGGTGATAGTTCTGGATGACTACGGTTGGAAGGTCCATTACGAGCAGAAGGTTGCATTTGATCGCTTCGCGCAGCAGAAAGGTGTGATGGTTCTCGCCTTGCCCACGGGTCAGGGTCTGATCATTAAGCCCTGACGGCCCAAGGCAAGCGGGTTCCCAGAGAAAGGGGAGCAAGGCAGCAATGGCGAGTCGGCCTCCACGGGTTAGCATCGGCATGGCAGTCTACAACGATGAAAAGTTCCTGCGGCCGGCGCTTGACTCGCTCCTCGCCCAGGATTATGCCGATTTTGAGTTGATTATTTCCGACAATGCTTCCACCGATGCGACTGAGGCGATCGGCCGGGAATACGCCGCACGCGACTCTCGCATCCGCTATCACCGAAACGCCACAAATATCGGTGCTTGCGAGAATTTCAATAAGGTATTCAGGCTTTCTTCCGGCGGAGAATACTTCATGTGGGCGGGCGGCCACGATGTCTGGGCGCCGACCTATCTCTCCCGGTGTGTCGAGGCGCTGGAAAGCGACCGGACCCTCGTCCAATGCAATTCCGTGGCGCAGTATATGAGCCAGGACGGAAAGGAGTTTACCGGTGTTATGCGCCAGATCGACACGCGCCGATATGGCGTGTTTGTTCGGGCGAGCCTGATCCTATGGCAGGCCTCGACTTTTCTTATCTATTCCGTATACCGCGCTAGCGCGCTCCGCCGGCCTCGACCGCTGTGGCAGGGAACCACCGCGCCCGATCTTTTCCTGGGCTTCGAGATTTCACTTCTTGGACCCACGGCGATAATTCCCGAGCCGCTGTACTTCATGCGCGACAATCGAGGAGAGCAAGCACGACCCATCACCCGCGCCCAAGGATCGGCAATGTTCCGGGAGCGCATGTATGGCCGAAGTACGGTTTCCGGTGAAGGGTTTTGGCGGAGGAACCTTGAGTGGTGGCACGTGCTTAAGGGCGCTCCACTTTCTTATGGTATGCGGATCGCGGTGATGGGGAGTGCCATTTCCACATGCGTCTTAAAGTTGTACCCGTACGTGCCGTCGGTATTTCGCCGTGCTATGCGGGGATTAGTGGGTCGTTGCTTCCACGCACCGCACAATTAGGCTGGGGAGGTCGGGTTCCCCAGGGCTGGCGGCAGATTTCCTGAAACTGAGTGATTCAGCACACAGGTTGAATGGGCAAAATCCCTTGGCGCGTTTTGCCCATCTTGAGTGGCGTCGCCACAGAAAGCGACTCCGAAATGGGTGAAGTTGCGCGTGCGGCGCTTGCCGGCGTTCTCCGCAGGCTGAAAACCGTCAAGGTCGGTCACCGCATCACGGACTCCGCCGTCGCCGCATGGGTGTGTGGCGAAGGAGTAGCCGTCGCCCAACTCCGTTATGGTGCGCGGGCAGTCGTCTTCGTCGATGACTATGTCGGCCGGGCAATGTATCTTTGGGGGGAGCACGACCCTCGGATCACCAGCGTGCTGGAGGCTGTGCTGCGTCCTGGTGATACCGTCCTGGACATTGGCGCCAACTTTGGCGTCGTGGGCCTCTTCGCCTGCAAGATGGTGGGAGAAAAAGGCATAGTCCACTTGTTCGAGCCCCAACCCGTGGTGGCGCAATGTCTTCGCACGTCGGCGCTGATCAATGGCTACCGGCAGGCCGCAGTCCATGAATGCGCTCTGTCCAATCGAGCCGGGTCGGCGGAGATGGCAATTATTGACGCCGGCAATCTGGGGAAGACGACCCTCGTTTCAGAGGACAAGCAACTTGCCGCTGAAAAGATTACCGTTCGCGTCGAGAATGCGGGAGAATTTATTCGCGCTCTGGGATGCCAGCGGGTGTCGCTGATCAAAATCGACGTGGAGGGCCATGAAAGAGTAGTCCTCGAATCGATGCGGGACTGGATGCAAGAGGTAAAACCGGGAGTCGTGCTGTTCGAATGCCACGTGGGGAAAGACGGATTTTGGTCAGAGAATGTCGTCACCCAGCTTGCGGAAATGGGATACGAGCTTTTGGCGTATGACCTGAAGAAGTTTTGGTCCACGCAATTGTACCGAGTCACGAGTGAAATGAATAAACCGGTGGGTCATGATTTTGTAGCCGTCTGCCCGGGCAGCCTCAAGGGTGACGTCGCCCAGCGGCTCGAAAACATGATCAAGCCCCACGCTTAGTTTGAGACTCCATCCCCGGGATGGCAGCAGGGCAAGGTAGTACTATCCTCGAACTATAATCGGCTGGGTAATCGCCTGCCGATAACTACGAGACTTTACGAAGCTGAGATATTTCTTGGTATATCTCCCCCGGGTAGCGCTCAGCCACGGGCGAGGAGTTCGAATCTTGAATAAGCTTCGCACCAAGTATCGGGCTACTTCTTCCCCGGTTGATGAGCATCGGCCCCAAAATGAATTTTGGGGGCCGGTTCGGAGGCAGCAGGGGAGTGGGTACCTTGACCTCGATTTCACCCCGGAGCGAAGCCAGCCTCGCCCCGAGCAATGCCCCATTTGTGCGCACCGGGTGCTTCTTTTTGTGGCGAATGTTTATGGCTGGCCGATCTATGAATGCCGGCAATGCGACGGAGGTTTTGTCTGGCCTCAACCTTCTTCAGAATTGCTCGAGCAATTCTATGGGCCACGGTATTGGTCTAATTATCTCGGTTCGAGTGAGCCACTCTACTGTCGTTTTGACGATGGCTCTGCGTCCTGGAGGGGTTCCGAATGTCTCGGCCGAATCCTCGGGAGGAATCTTAAAGCGCGCATATTGGATGTGGGCGCCGGCGACGGCACGATGCTTCGATATCTGGCTGATGCGGGGTACAAAAACATCTTAGGCATTGAACTCGACAAGGATAACGCTCAGCGTGCACAAGACAAACTGGGAGTGCCGGTCGTAGCCGTTGACTTCTTGACCTTCAAAGAAGGTGGATGGGATGCTATCATTCTGTGGGCAAACGTTGAGCATCTCAAGGACCCTCTCTCTTTCCTTCGCCAGGCGCGGAGTCTATTGAGGTCTGGGGGAGTTTGTATTGTGATGACCGGTGACAACTCCTCTGCCCACGCCTGGATGCAGGGTACCCTGGACTCCTGGGTCTACCCACCTGAGCACCTTTTCTATTTTACTCGCAGTTCGTTACTGTGGCTTTTCCGCGAGGCAGGGTTTGAGCGTTTCAGATGGCGGCTTCAATTCCAGCCGATTTGGAAAGAGTCCATCCTTTGGGCTCATCGCTTTTTCAGGTCGGTGAGAATTCGCGTCTTTTCTCAGAACCGATTCTGGCGAAGCACTCTCACCAATTTGCTGGTGGTTTGGGGACAAAAGCCGTGACCCAGCGCAGGGTTCGTCGATCCGGTGGATGGTGCTGGGAAGTAACGAGGGTGGTGGACAGATAACAGGGAACAGTATGGTTCAGGTCTCCGGCTCAAAGGGAAGGATCGCGTGGTGCGTTTCGCCCATTTTGAGTGGCGTTACCACGGTCTATAACGTTGTAGGTGCAGGGCTGCGGCGTGCCGGGTGGGAGGTGTTGGCAGTCACAACTGGCGCGGATGGGTGCGGCGAACCCGCCCCAGGATTGGCCGACAAGTTTTTGGAGGTTTTGCCGCCTGGCAGGTCCGACGTGCGCCAGAACGCCGCAGAGTTTGTCCGCTGGGCCGTGGAACGAGAAATCGACGTGGTTTTCTGCACCGGGCAGATGTTCACCATCGCCGCCGCACCCGCCCTGCCGACCCGGGTGAGGATCATCAACCGTTGCGGAAGCATGACCCGCCACACTTACGGGTTGGCGGCCACGAATCTGAACAGAATCGACAAGGTCATCGCCGAGACTCCGCGACAGCAGCAAGATTTGATTCGGGACTGGAGAGTGCCGCCGGAGAAGTGCGCGATCATTCCCGGCGGCGTCGAGATTGAAACCTTTACCCCGGGGACAATCCGCGATTTCCATGGACTCCTCCGGCTCATTTACCTGGGCCGGCTGGATGATGTTTCCAAAGCCGTTATGATGCTTCCCAAAATCGCAAGGCAGCTTGCTAGCGCTGGGGTCGAGTTTCATTTCGATATTATCGGTGATGGTCCTGATAGGGACCGCATGGGGGAAGTATTCGCCCAGGCTCATCTCAACCCCCGAGTGACCTTTCACGGAACCTTGCGCCGGGAGGAGGCCTTGCCGTTTCTCCAGCGGGCGCACCTGTTCCTGCTTCCTTCTCGATACGAGGGGGTCCCCTGGGCTTTGTTGGAAGCGATGGCTTGCGGGTGCGTTCCCATCGCTTCCAGGATCGCGGGAACCACCGATTACGTGGTGGATCACGGGATCAGCGGACTCCTCTGCACGGTCGGCAAACCTTCCGAATTCGCCCAAGCCATCATGGATCTGGCCGCCGACCGAAAGCGCCTGGGGACTTTTTCCTCCGCGGCAGTTCGAACCATTCGCGATCGCTTCACGCTGGAGCGGGTGGTCAGGGATCACGATGACCTTTTGCAGGCGCTTCTGGCGCAAGAACCCCGTGCTTACACTCCGATTCCGGTGACCGCGATACAGGCGCCCAATCTGTCAGGTCAAAAGTGGCGCCGGTTTGTGCCACAGGGCGTGAAAAACTACGTTCGAACTTGGGCAGAGCGCTTTCACCGGTCCGTATGACGACTATGATGGGAGAAAGACGAAGGCCACCGCGGGCAAAGGTCGCCCTTGTCCACCCCGGACTGGGATTCGGAGGCTCCGAGGCCGCCGTCCTGTGGACAATCGAGGCCCTGAAACAAGAGTGTGACGTCACCTTGATTTCGATGGGGGACGTCGACCTGGAGCGGTTGAATGCCTACTACGGAACTCCCCTTATGCTTGGGGACTTTTCCACCCAGCGGGTGCCCCTGCCGTGGGGATTGCGGAACACGTCAAAATTCTCAGCGTTGAAGGGCCGATTCCTCCAGCGTTACATCCGCCAGGTGGCCCCGGAGTTTGATGTCCTGATCAGTGGTTACGGCCCCATGGATTTCGGCAAGCCTGGGGTGCAAATGATTGCCGATTTTTCCTTTGTGGATGAATGGCGATTGGAACTTCATCCCACTTATCGAACGCGCAAGACCTGGTTTTATGGTGATACCCTGGTGCGCCGCACCTATCTGGGCATTTGCGACCGCATCGCCGCCGTCAGTCCGGAAGCCTGGAAGCAGAACGTCACTTTGGCGAATTCTGCCTGGAGCGCGGACCGGCTACTCAAGAAGTATGGGATTCCTTCCCAGGTTGTCTATCCGCCCGTGGCCATTGACTTTCCGTTAACCCCGTACGCGGACCGTGATAAGGGTTTCGTTTGCCTGGGCCGAGTCTCGCCGGAGAAATGTGTGCATTCGGTCATTGAAATCCTCCAAAGAGTCCGCCAGCGGGGACACGACGTGCACTTGCACATTCTGGGTGGACTCGACGACTCAGATTACGCGAACACAGTGCGGGGTCTCGCTGAACACTTTCGCGAATGGGTATTCCTGGAAGGGTGGACGCTCGGAGAGCGGAAAAGAGAGTTGTTGGCGGGCCACCGCTTTGGAATAAACGCCTGTCCTAACGAGGCTTTCGGGATTGCTGTGGCGGAAATGGTGCTGGCGGGGTGCCTGGTTTTCGTTCCCAACGGGGGAGGGCAGGTGGAGATCATCAATCATGCCGCCCTGATCTTTGAGGACGAAGCGGACGCCGTGGAGAAGATTGATTACATTTTGACCCACGAGGCAGAGCAGGAGAAACTGCGCGCCCACCTGCGCCAGGGTTCTACCTCCATTTCTGTGAAGACGTTTGTGGAAAGAATACGCCGCATCATGGCCGAGTTTGTGGAACAGCATGTTTCGACAGACTAAAATTTGCAAGTTTCGGTCGCCCGACTTACAATTCCAGGGAGAGATTTCTCACGCGACATTAGAGGCTCGCTACCTTGCCCCTGCGGACGAGACAAGCGCACCTCGTGCTGGAGGTTTCTCGCGCTGCGTGCGCATGCACTCTTGGAGGAAAGTAATTGCACGAGGAACAATTAATGTCGGACCGACGGCCCCGAATCTCGGTTGTAATGTCCGTCTATAACGAGGTGGCGACCATCGAGGAGATTTTGCTCCGCGTGCAAGCCGTCGACCTCGAAAAGGAAATCGTGATCGTCGACGATGGATCAACTGATGGAAGCCGCGAATTCTTGACGGGAATTCTCCGGTGCGCCACGGCGGCTCAGCCGGAGATGACTCTGCCGCGAAGTGGAGCCGTCCTCCGCACGCAGAACATCCGCGTGTTCTTCCAGGACAAGAACCAGGGAAAAGGCGCAGCCTTGCGCCGGGGATTCCAGGAAGCGCGTGGTGACATCATCATCATCCAGGATGCCGACCTGGAATACGATCCGGCCGATTACACCGAACTTATTGCCCCTATTGAGTCGGAGAGGGCCGACGTCGTCTATGGCTCGCGTTTTATCGGAGGGCCCCACCGAGTCTTGTTGTATTGGCATTATGTCGGCAATAAGTTTTTGACCGCCCTCTCGGACATGGTCACGAACGTAAATCTCTCCGACGTTTGGACATGTTCCAAGGCCTTCCGGCGAGAGGTTCTCGAAGATATTGACCTCCGCGAGGATCGCTTTGGATTTGAGCAGGAAATCACCATCAAGATTGCGCGTGGCGGGTGGCGAATTTACGAGACGCCCATCTCATACTACGGGCGTACGTACGCAGAAGGGAAGAAAATCACGTGGAAAGATGGAATTCGCGGTCTTTGGTGTATCCTGCGCTATGGTTTCCTGAGGGGCTCTGAGCGGAAAACATGAGGATCCTTGTTCTCTCACCCTTTTTCCCCTGGCCGCTTTACGGCGGCAACATGATCCGAATTTTCGGAATCCTGAAGGAGCTTTCCTGTCGCGGCCATGAAATTTTTCTGCTGGCAGGCCACTCGGGACCGGCTCCCACGCCGGAGAATCCAGTGGTCTCTCTCTGCCGGGAGATGGAATTTTACCGGCCGCCCGGCAGTTCCCAGCGTTCACACCCTTTGCAGTGGGGCTTGCAGGCGCTATTTTCTCCTTATCCCTACAACGCCTCGAAGTTTGGGAGCAATGAGATCCGGCGAGTCATTCAAACGATTCTCGCCCAGCAGCACTTTGATCTGATTTTGGCCAACTTTGCCTTTTTGGCGGATTCTGTCCCGCGCCAGATGGCTCGGGGCACTCCCTTGGTCCTGGACGAGCATGAGTCAGAAGGTCTTTTGTGGCGCCAATATTTGCGCCAAGGTAGCATAGCCATGCGCGCCTTTGCTCTCCTCAACCTGCTCAAACTGGCTTGGTTTCAAAAAAGATTGGGCTCGGGAATCGCGGCGATTCTTTGCGCTTCCGAGCGGGAGACGGAGTTCGCACGCAGCTTCATTCCGGCAAGAGTGGGCCTCTGGACCGTTCCCAACGGGATTGATGCGGATTCTTACAACTCCTTGTTGACGGCGCAGAAAGACTCAAACGCCATTATTCTTTGTGGAGGATTGAGCGTTTTTCGTAACCGGCTGGCGGCGTTGTGGTTTGCCCGGAACGTATTTCCCGCGATTCGGAGGGAAGTCCCCGACGCCGAATTCTGGATTGTAGGCAGCGATCCCAATCAGGAAATTCGAGACCTGGAGAAGACCCCGGGCATTCATGTGACCGGGACCGTGGAGGACGTCCGGCCGTATTATGCGCGCGCGGCGGTCTCCGTGGCGCCGTACCGGTACGGGGAAGGCACCAAGCTCAAGGTGCTGGAGGCCATGGCCAGCGGTGTTCCCGTGGTCGCCACCACCATTGGGTGTCAGGGAATTGACGTCGTACACGGCGAGCACGTTTTGATTGCCGATTCCGAAAAGGATTTTGACCACCACGTGATCGATCTGCTTCGCGATGCTGAAAAGCGGGCGCATTTGGCCGGCGCGGCGCGGCGGCGGATCGAAGAGAAATACACATGGAAGAAAATCGTAGGTGACCTTGAGCCCAAACTGCTCGCGCTGGCGAAGAAAGGCCAGGGCTGACTCGGCGCGGCTTAATTCCGTTTGACCGGCACGAAGATCGCGGCCACGGAGAATCTGGTTAAAGGTAGAGGGCATGGACGGACAGGAGTTTTTCAGTGACATCAGTTCTACTTATTACCGGGAGACTTTCGGAGACCTGAAGACGTTATCGTCCTTTGGGCGTGCCCGTCGCACCGCGCGCGTTTTGCGAACTTTGGATCGTCTGGCCAAGCCCGCGTCGGTGGTGGCGGACATCGGCTGCGGGCCGGCTCAGCTCGCTGCCCCGATCACCGCGATGGGGCACGAATACATCGGCATCGATCCCAATCCCGAAATGTATTCCTTGACGGCGGAGAAACTGCGATCTAATCCCCAGGCGCGCTTCTCCACCGGTTCGGCGGAAGAAATTCCCTTGAGTGACGCCAGCGTTGATGCGGTGACTTGCATCGGAGTGGTGGAATACCTGCCGGACCGTGTCCGCGCGTTGCGGGAAGTTTTCCGTATTCTGCGGCCCAAGGGAATTGCCATCCTTACTTTCCCCAACTTGCGAAACCCGGTGCAATTGTTGCGCGAGGCGGTGCATCCGGTGGCGGCGCCAATGCTGAGGGCGCTAATTCCCAAGCTCCGCACGACCGTTTATGTCTCTGGAATTCCCCACGCGGTGATGTTTCCAGGAAAGTTTCGCCGGGAGGCTGCGAGCGTCGGACTTACGAGAGTTGACGGCTTTGCGGACGGCTACTACCCAGTTTCCTTCAACCATCGCCTGCTGCCTATGGAGAGGACCCTTTCGGACTTGTGCGACAAAATCGGGGGAGCTCTATTGCCGGGGCTGGGCAACAATTATTATCTGTGCGTGGAGAAGCGGTGATGCGCTGGATTCTACTCCGAATCAAGGAGGGTGTCTTTTGGCTCAGCGCTTTGGCGGGCGTCGCGCTGTTCCTTCTGCGCGGCAAGAGGCCCAAACCCGGGCTTGCCATTTTGTGCTATCACCGCATCGCGGAGAACCTTCCCGCGGGGTCGCCCTATGACCCTTACAACGTTTCACCGAAGCAATTTGCGCGCCAACTCGATGCCCTCCAGTCACTCTCAAGGGTCAAGGTCGTGTCGGTAGCGGAAGTCGCCGATTGGGTCAGAACTGGGAACACTCCCAAAGGTTCCTATGTGCTAATTACGTTTGATGACGGGTATCAAAATACTCTGGAGGCGGCAAATCAGCTTCAATCTCGCGGCATGCGGGGAGTTTTCTTTTTGAGCACCGGATATATCGACCGGCCGACCTTCGAGTGCAATCTCTATGATCAATGGTGTCAAAAAAATCCCGCTTCAAATCCGCTTTGGTACCGGCCCCTGACCTGGGAAGATTGCCGGACCATGATCGGTTTGGGCATGGACCTCCAGCCGCATGGCCATTGGCACCGCTTGGTTGGACAGCTCGGACAAGTCGATATGGAGGAAGAAATCCTGTCGAGCAAGCGGGCGATTGAAGACGCCCTCAGGTGCGAGGTCAAAGCGTATGCGTATGCGGGTGGAAGCTCGTACCTGAACCACTTCAATGCGCGGGTCGAGGAATTCTTGTCGCGGACAGGATTCTGCTTTGCCCTCTCCACTGATGCGGGCACAAACCCGCCCGACTGGATCAAAAGTAACGCCTTCCACCTGCGACGCCTTCCCGTCCACGAGCATGATGAGGGGTTGTTCTTTCAGGCGAAAATTGCGGGGTATTCTGGCCCGCTGCCTGCCCTCAAGTCCGTGGTGCATCGACTCCGAGCCCGGTTGGGATTGACCTCGCCGCCGACCGCAGGGAAGGTGGGAAATGGTGGCAAGGCGGAGCGGGTTCACTGAAAGGCGGGGGAGGGTTGGATGGGCGCAGTATTTACAGCGGGGCCGCGCGGGACATTGCGGAAGGGAGGCTTGCGGCTCGCGCGAACTCCCCCGGGCCGTGGCATAATAGAATGAGTAAAATAATGTTTTACCTACATACACTGCACTGTAGCGGAGCCGCATGAATTTCTTCAAGCGATTGACTTATAGAACCGAAGTTATCACCGTGGCCCGATGGCTAGGTCTGCGTCCCATCCTGCGAAAGTTATATTTTTGGTGGGCTCGTCCCCAAAGCGGAATCCTCGAGGTGGGGTTGGCGGGAGTCAAGGCGCGCTTCTATGTCCAGACTCCGGAAGAACTCCGCATTCTGGAGTCGGCCGGTGGCGCGGGAGGAGAAGGGCAAGTTGTCGCCCAAGTGCTGGAATTCTTGAAGCCCGGTGATGTGGTGTTCGACATCGGCGCCAATGTCGGCCTATACACGGTGCTGCTTTCGAAGAGAGTGGGGGACTCCGGGCGAGTCTTCGCTTTTGAACCGGAACCCCGAACCTGCGCGCATTTGCAGGATAACCTCACGCTGAACGAGGCCCGGAACGTAAAATGGTATCGCAAGGCTCTGGGGGAAAGGACGGGCCAAGCCTCTCTCTTTACGGGCTCGGTCATCGGCGGCGGGAGTCTTGTTTTCCCACAGGGGGGAGGTCAGGCGGAGCAAGTTGTGGAAATTGCGCAGGGAGACGAACTCGTGGCGACCGAGAAGATGCCCACTCCCCGCGCCGTCAAAATCGATGTGGAAGGTTATGAGCGCTCGGTGATCCAGGGCCTTCGCCACACCCTCTCCGAGCCTGCTTGCGAAATGATCTGCTGTGAAGTCCACCCCTCCATGTTGCCGCCCGGGGTAACACCCGGGGCGGTCTTGAGTTTGGTTGACTCCTTGGGTTTCAAGCAGATCCAGCAATTCCCGCGCTGGGATAAGACCTTTCACATCGTTGCGCGCAAGTCCGCCGCGTAAAGGGAGTGGGATGAGAAAACTCCGGATACTGGCCTGCGCATACGCGTGTCTGCTCGAGGATGGGGTTCCCGTCATTGGCGGCGAGGCCGTCCTGGGGTGGAATATCGTTCAGCAGATCGGGCGCTTTCACCAGGTGTGGGTGCTGACGTCCGCTTCGAACCGGCCCGGAATCGAGGCCGAATTGCAGCGCCGGGCCGCACCGAGTATAACCTTCGTTTATGTCGAGTTGCCGCGCTGGCTCCGCCCCTTCCTGACCTTTCTGGGCGGGATTCAATTCTATGCTTACCTCTGGCAGATTCAGGCTTACTGGGTGGCGAGGAAACTCCACGCGCAGGCGAAGTTTGACGCTTTCCACCATCTCACGTACGCCAATGATTGGATGGCGAGTTATGTCGGTGGGCTGCTACCCGTTCCTTATCTGCGCGGGCCGGGTGGCGGGGCGCACCGCACCCCGAAGGCCTTCCTGTCGGAGTACTCGTTCGCGGCGCGCCTTTGGGAGGGATTCCGCAGCTTTGGACAGTGGGTATTACGGCACGACCCCATCTATCTGCGCGGCCAGCGTCGTGCGCGGGTTATCCTGCTCTGCAACCGGGAAGCGGCGGACGCTGTTCCCCCGCGCCTCAAGAGTAAGATACAATTGTTTCCGGTCAATGGGATCTCCGCTGAGGATTTGCGGGTTTTCAGCGGGGCGAACGCGGACGGAACCTCAGCCACTGCTCCCGGCCAGGACCGGCCGGGACTCTCTGCCGCGGCTTTTCACGTGCTTTCAGCGGGAAAGTTGCTCAGTCTTAAAGGATATGCATTAGCCATCCGGGCGTTTGCGCCGTTTGCCAAGCGCCACTCGGACGTGAACTTCACCATCGTGGGCGATGGCCCTGAGCGCACTCGCTTAGACAGTTTAATTCGGGAGTTGGGACTGGAAAAGCAAGTCCAATTGAAGAGGTGGATACCGCGCCAAGATTTGTTGGTCCTGATGCGGCATTGCGATACGTTCTTATTCCCCAGCCTCCGGGACGGTGGGGGCGCCGTGGTGGTGGAAGCCATGGCAGCGAGTAAACCCGTAGTTTGCATGGACCTGGCCGGCCCTGGCATGCACGTCACCGAGGATTGCGGCATTAAGATTCCACCCCGATCGCCCGAGGAGGCGATTGAGCTGATGACCCAGGCGCTGGAACGGCTGTACCAGGACCGCGAACTTCGCGTTAAGATGGGGCAAGCGGGACGGGCGCGTGCAGAACAAGTCTATAGCTGGGATCACTTAGGTGAACGGCTCTTGAAGATATACGCGGAAGTGTTGGGAGCAATCTCCCAAGAGGCTTAGATGGGCGTTGAAGTGGCACAACCTTTGCGGTTGAAACGGGGGGGCGGCAAGACGATCCCGCTGGATCAATCTGCGAAGCCTAGACGGAGGGTTAGTACCAATGCCCTTTTGGGCATGGGACTGTGGGTCCTTCTCTGGTTAGGTTATAACACCGGTCCTTGGTACATGATGGATCCCAATTTCCCTGCCAATACCACGGATTTGATCCACGGCTTAAGGGCCTTTTCCCCGATGCTGGCCGCTTGGATTGCTTGCGCCTTGATCTTGGTACGATCAAAGCGCCTGTTTTTTTGGATCATGGGTCCACTGGGGTTGATATTACTGTACGCGGTCACGGGATTGATTTCTTCCGCGACTCTATCGCCCGACCCGATCTATGCATTGTATTATGGAGCCAACTATCTGGCGATTGTATTGGTCTTGCTTGCAATTGTTCTTGTTGACGATCCTCTCGCCGACCTTCGCAAAGTGCTCACGCTCACTTGGATTTGGGGCACACTTATTATGCTCAGCCTGCTGGGCGCCATCCCCTTCCTGGGTTCGCAGGTAATAAGTGAATCTGAAACCAGCCCGGTTGGCGTGCGCGTCTACGACCGCGTTGTAGGGATCATGGGAATGGCTGGGAGTCGGAACACCGGATTTGCCCGGTATGCGGCTATCTCTGCACTGGTGGCGTTCCCTGGGGTTTTGAGGAAAGGCAACCTTTTCGTTCGATTCATTTGGGGGGTATTGTTCACCGCTTCGATGTACGCATTGATCATTGCCAATGGCCGAACGGAAACAGTGGCGTTTGTCGGCAGTGTGATGGTGCTCTTGGTTGCCGAAAGAACCAAGCGTACGGTTAACGTCCTGGTAGCGACCGCTGCCGCTCTTCTACTGGGGTTGCGGGGCTTCTACTCCGCATTCTATCTTTATCTCACGCGAACGGGCCGAATTGACCTCACCATGACCGGACGCACGTTGACCTGGGAGGAGGGACTACGCGTTCTTTGGAAGTCTCCTTGGGTAGGTTTCGGCTTCCAGGCCGACCGGTACTTTCTGAAGCAGCATATGCACAATGGTTTCCTGCACGTCTTCTTGCAGTCAGGTTTCTTGGGAGGGGGGGCGATTCTGATTGGATTGGCGATCGTGTGGTCTTATCTCATTAAATATTTTCTTCTCCGGCAGCCATCCGACAAGTCTTTGATTCCCCCCGAGATTCCCGCAGTTTTTCTCTTTGTGACCATTTCTTCCGTAATGGAATCGACTTTTGCTTATTTTTCAGCTGCTTGGCTGCTGAGCGCTCCGATTGTTGCCTATGTCATGGCGCTGCATCGGCACATGCGAAGAGCCCGTGCGAAGGCGGCATGGGAAAGGCTTGTGAAGATTCGGTTGGCAAAGCGTAGTCTTCAGGCTGCCGACCCCAGTAAAGGGATCGAAGTGGCACCTCCGCCGGCGGAGGGGGGCACCGAACCCTGAAAACCCTGGCAGAGGATTGCATCCAGAGGTGGACATTTCCAACGCTACCGGTACATCTTGGCAGAACATGGAGGATCGCGGACTGGGAAAACAGGTCCAAATGGAGAGAGGGATGCCCCGGCTTGATTTGTTGGCCTTGCCCCGGCAAGGCGATACGTTTTTGTGCCTCAATCTCCGGGGGGGGAGGCGCTGTGGTGATGGAAGCCATGGCAGCAAGTAAGCCTGCCGTCTGTATGGACCTCGCTGGCCCCGGCATGCATATCACTGCGGACTGCGGGATTAAGATTCCACCCCGATGTGCGGATGAGACCGGTGAGCTTATGGCCCAGGCGCTGGAAAGGCTTTGTCAGGACAGTAAACTGCGCGCGAAGATGGGGCAAGGGCGCGTGCGGGACAAGTCTATAGCAGAGATCACTTAGGGAAGCGCCTCTTGAAGATATGCGAGGAAGTGTTGGGAGCACCCTCCCAAAAGGCTTAGATGGTCGTCAAAGTGGCAAGACCTTTGCGGTTGAAACGGTGGGCCGCCCGGCCGGTTCCGCTGGATCAATTCGCGAAGCCTAGATGGGGGGCGAGCACGAATGCCCTTTTGGGAATGGGACTGTGGCTCCTCCTCTGGTTTGGCTATAACACCGGCCCCGGGTACATAATGGATCCCAATTTCCCTGCCAATACCACGGATTTGATCCACGGAGTAAGGGCCTTCTTTCCGACGCTGGCCGGATGGTTTGCCGTCTTAATGATCTTCGCACGATCAAGCCGCCTGTTTCCCTGGATCATGGGTCCTCTGGGGTTGATGTTCCTGTACGCGATCGTGGGATTGACTTCTTCAGCGATCGAATCACCCGACCCGATCTACGCGTTGTATTATGGAACTAACTACCTGGCGATTGTGTTGGTTCTGCTGGCAATTGTCCTTGTTGAGGATCCTCTCCCAGACCTTCGTAACGTGCTGGCGCTCACCTGGATTTGGGGCACGCTTACTACACTCAGCCTGCTGGGCGCCATCCCCTTCGTGGGTTCCCAGGCAATCCTTGAGACGGAAAGCAGTCCAGTGGGCATGCGTGCGTACACCGGCGCTGGAGAGATCATGGGAATGGCCGCAACTCGAAATACCGGGTTTGCCCGGTATGCGGCCATCTCGGCACTGGTGGCACTCCCTGGGCTTATGAGGAAGGGCAGACTTCCCGTTCGGATCATATGGGGGGTGGTGTTCACCGCTTCGCTCTACGCCTTGATCATTGCCAATGGCCGCACGGAAACATTGGCGTTTGTCGGCAGTGTGGTGGTGATCTTGGTCGCAGAACGAGCCAAGCGTACGGTTAACATCCTGGTAGCGATCGCTGCCGCTATTCTTCTGGGGCTGCGGGGGTTCTTCTCCGGATTCTATCTTTATGTTACCCGAACGGGCCATGTCGACACCACGATGACCGGACGCACAGTGACCTGGGAGGAGGGATTGCACCTTCTTTGGAAGTCTCCTTGGATGGGTTTCGGCTTCCAGGCTGACCGGTACTACCTAGCGCAGCACATGCACAATGCTTTTCTGCACGTCTTGATTCAATCCGGTCTCTTGGGAGGGTTGGCGATCCTTGTCGGATTGGTGATCGTGTGGTTCTATCTCATTAAGTACTTTTTTCTTCAGCGGCCATCTGACAAATCATTGATTCCCCCCGAGATTCCCGCGGTTTTTCTATTTGTCACCATTTCTTCCATTACGGAATCGACCTTTGCTTATTTTTCAGCCGCTTGGCTGCTGAGCGCTCCGATTGTCGCCTATGTCATGGCGCTGCACCGGCATATGCGGAGAATCTCTGCCAAGGCAGCCCAAGAACGGGCCTTGCGGGCTCGGTTGGCAAGGCGTGAGAGATATTTGGGATCTTCTCCGGGAATCTCCTCACCCGCCGGAGGGTGGATCCCCGATTGAATGCGAGGCTATGCTCGCAAGAAAGTTGAATCCGAGGATCGAGGATGCATTCTTGCCGACTTATACCTGCCGCCTTGGCTACTATCTCGGCAAATGAGACGTCCTTGTGAAGTTTTATCATTTCACCCCGCCAACTTGGAACTGCATCTTTGGGGTCAAGGCAGGCGGACGCTTCTTTGATTGCTATCTTTATGGCTGTGTCGCCAAGAAAAACCTTGCTGTTCTTACCAGAATCTTCCAGGAGAGCCCTCCGGCCTCTGTTTATATGGCTTCGGGCATGATTGTGACAGAGTCCAACTTCGCTTCATTGGACCTAGCTTCGCTGGGTTAAGGGAGGTAAGTGCCCATGGGTTTGAGCAAGATAGCCGGGCGTATGATTAACAGCCCTCTGGGCTCCATATCCAGCACTATAGTGAATAGCTCCCTCCGCCGCTTGGGCCTGCAAATTGTGCGGTCCTCTCCAGAACTGCGGTCCCTGCCTTCATACGGTTTCAAGACAGTATTGGATATAGGCGCCAGCAACGGAGACTTTCTCCGACGGGTGCGCCCGGTGCTCCCCGAAGCCTTCATTTACTGTTTCGAGCCGTTGCCGGAGCTATTTGCTCAGCTCCAGAGAAGCGTGAGCAGGGATCGGCGAGCCAAGGCATGGAATTTAGCCTTGGGAGATACAGATGGGGCGGGGGTCATGCACAAGAATGACGGCATATTTATGTCATCTCTTCTTCCTATGACCGAAGAGACCCTGAGAGTATTTCCTGATGCTAAACATTGGATGCCCCAGGACGTAACGGTCAGGACACTTGACGCTTGGGCAGAGTCGCAGAAACTCGAGCCCCCGATCTTGATCAAAATGGACGTTCAAGGATATGAGGGACATGTGATTCGCGGTGGCCGTGCCACGATTAAGAAAGCCCAAGTGTTGCTACTGGAAGTGAGTTTTGTTGAGCTCTATGAGGGCCAATGGCTGTTTGACCAGCTATACGACGCCGTGCGGGAGTTAGGTTATCGCTTGGTGGGCATGACCTACCCCCTATGCGACCGGATATCAGGGCGCGCCTTGCAGACTGACGCCCTATTCGCCCGGAGCGCGTAGGCAGGGTCAATTTCACATTTCATTCCTGAAGGTCGCGGCAGTCGGCGTTTGCCAATTGTTGCGCGATATGCTTTGCCACGGCCGCTTCCGAAAGAGTGGAGTCCCACCATTGGCGGGTGCGCAGAGACAATTCTGCGAGCTTTGCGGGGTCAGCCAGCAAGCCCTTCAAAACCCCCGGCAGCACTGACCAATTCGGAATCGAAACCACTGGACAGCCTTGGTAATACCATCTTTGCGGCAAGGGGTCGCTGACAATGACGCAGCCCAACTTGGCGGCTTCAAATAGCCGGAAAGTCTCATCGAGATTTCCCCGGGGAGCCAGCGCGATTTTAGCGCTGGCGAGAGCCTGCGTGTAGGCCTCCGGGCCCAACCTCTTACCGGATGTAAAAGGCGCCAGCAACGATTCAATCCGATACTGAGGCAGGGCCGCCTGTGCAGCCGCCAGCCCTGCGGCCATCTGCTTCCGAGCGGCCACCGACGCGCGCAAGGTCCATCCCGAATCCGCTTGAACTCCGGCGAAAAAACCATCCACGGGCCGCTGCTCGACTGGCGCCGGATCGGCATCACGCAGTTGAAAGTAGCCGAGCGGGATTTCGCCCATGGGGGTCCCCACTTTCCCCGGAGAGCCATGCCGCCACCACCGCTTGATTCGGGTGCCGCGGTTGCGGGCGTCGCGGAGCAGCGCGCGCCACGCGATGGGGCAAGGCAGCCGGAGCGTATCCCGCACCGGATTGGGCCGGATTCCTCCGGTTTTGAAAATCGCCCGGACGTGACGTTGATAGGAAGGTGTCTGGTACTGTTCATCGCCAACCAGGAGGATCACCGCATCCTTCATGACTTCATGAAATGCGTCCAGATGCCAGGTCAAAACGAACGTCATGCCCGCGCCGGGAAGCAACTGATCGAGATGCTGGAGGATGCGCAGGAAGTATCGGAGATCGGTAGCGGGGAGGTCGGGCGGAAGGTTTCCCAGATTGAGCTGCACGGGTTTTGCGTAGCTGTACAGCCACAGGAAAAAGCGGTTGGGCATGTCGAGAGTATACACCGGACCCCTTCCACGGGACGGGGCCGTGCGGGCTGCGCGGCTAAGGCCGGCTCGCCGGGTCGGTCAGCGGAGCGTACATTTCCGGCCGGCGGGCGGCGATGCGATCGAATTCCCACTTGCCTGGCTCACGGATCACGCGATTGCGATCGGCGGTGGAGGGATCGATTTCGCCATAGAGAATCGTCTCTTCCGTCTCCCCTGCTTCTGCCAGTTTTGTGCCGTCGCAATCCACAATTTGTGAGTGGCCGGCAAACCGGAAGCCGCGCTCCTCGCCCACGCGGTCGCAGGCGATGACGTACAGGTGATTCTCTGTCGCGCGCACCGGCGGCGTATGCTGCCACGTGTCGGAACCGAGCGGCCAGTTGGTGGGGATGGCCAGGATTTGCGCTCCCTTCAACTTGAGCACGCGCCCAGATTCAGGAAAGCTGCAGTCGTAACAAATGCTGATGCCGATCTTCGCGTGCGGCGTCGCGAAGACGGGAAAAGGCTTATCGCCCAGCGCGGCGTGCCAGTCAATGCCGAGGCAGGGAAGATGCAGCTTGCGATACGTTCCCAGAATGCCTTGCGGCGTGACCACTGCGGCGGCGTTGAATATCTGATCGCCGGCGCGTTCCAGCAACCCCACCACGACCGTGCAATCGAGGGCCCGCGCGGCCGCCAGGATTCTTTCTGTGGAAGGGCCGGGAACTTCTTCCGCGACGGGCGCAGCTTCCTCGCGGCTGACAAAACAGTAGCCGCTCAGCGCGCATTCGGGAAAGATCGCCAGCTTCGCGCCTGCGCTCGCCGCCTGCTCCAGACGGCTGAGGACTTGGTGGAGATTGCGCTCCTTGGCGAGGATTTTGACGTCCATCTGGACCGCAGCGGCCTTCATGCGCTCCTCCTGAGTGTTGATGAGTCATTGGTATTCTATCGCGGATTTCCCACGATGCTGGACGTTTTCGAGGGCTGCCGTAAGGGCGGGGTTTCAGCCCCGCCGAAATCGCGGTTCCCGCCCTCTTTTCGTCTCGCGCCCCGCGATCGCCCGCCATTAAGATCGGAGGTCTTTCAGCCGCGGCGACTGCGGGGTGGGGGAATAATCAGGAAGGCCTTGTAGCGGCGGGATTGAACCCCCGCCCTTCCAAAGTCGTGGTGAAAAATCAGGCTAAATCCCATGAGGGAACCCAAAGGCCGGCCCCGCAACTATTTTCCTATTGCAGTGTTTAGACTTGCGAACGGGACCCGAACTGTTTATGATGAGTCTCCACATCCTTTGGGGTAGTACAAACTTTCAATTATGGAGGGAAAATGAAAAGGACGATTATCACTTTGACCGTCGTGCTCGCCGCCTTGGTCTTGGCAATTCTGCTTGGGACTCCGAAGGCGCAAACCTTTAACTCGTCGGCAGCTATCGCTGCCCCAGCCCCCGCAGCCATGGCCGTCCCGTTGCCGAATCGTTGTCCGAACATCCATGGTGCCATCGATGGTCTCCGGTCATCAGAGCAGGAGTTGAGGGATGCCGGTCACGATTTTTGCGGCCATAAAGTAGCAGCAATGCGGGCAGTGCGCGAAGCAATCGAGCAGTTGAGGCAGGCAGAGGGTTGCGATAAGTGCAGGTGAGCAGGAAGCAAGGAAACAGCCAGAAGACCACCTTTGATTCGTGAAAACATGAGAGGGGCGCGGCGCTCAACCACTTTGAGCGTGGTGCCCCTTTATTTTTGCTGAGCGCATCCGGCTGCGCGGCAGGGGCAGCCAGCCCTGATTAATCGGGGTCCGGCCCGTTTCCAGTCATGGCCATTGTGGATACCCCAACTAATCCCCAACATTCCCCGCAAATCCCCCACTTGACAAAAGGCGAATAAAAAGCGAAACTGACTGGAAGTCAGGTTAAAGGGGGTTTCGTATGGCTTGCCCATCACTACGGGGACTGGGCGACAAAACGCCGCTCGTGGGCATTGCGCGCATGGCGGCTCAAAGCCCTTTGGTGCGTGAGCGGGCGGAGGTGGAGTACTACCGCCTGGCAGCGCGCTCCACGCTGAACCGCGAGTCCAGCGGGCGCATGCCCTTCGCCTGGACCATCAACCCTTATCGCGGTTGCGAGTTCGGCTGCCATTACTGCTATGCCCGCTACACGCACGAGTTCATGGAGATGTGGGACAGCCGCGACTTTGAGCGGAAGATCTACGCCAAGACCGACGCGGCGGAACGCTTGCGGGAGGAACTTCGCCAGGGGCGCGACAAAGGGCTTCCCATCGCCCTGGGCACAGCGACGGATCCCTACCAGCCAGCGGAGCGGCAATTTGAAATCACCCGCCGCATGTTGGAAGTCTTCGCGGAATTTCGTGGGCTGGACCTTTCCATCACCACCAAATCGGTTCTGATCCTTCGCGACGTGGACCTGCTGCAAGCGCTCGCCATGCGGCATCGCTTCAGCGTGCACATGACGGTGACCACTCACGACGAGTGCCTGGCGCGCCTGCTTGAGCCTAAGGCGCCCGCCCCCGCCCAGCGCCTGGAAGCCGTACGAAGGCTGGCCCAGGCGGGAATCCGCGTGGGCGTGAACGCCATGCCCGTCCTGCCGGGGCTGAATGATGCGCCTCGCATGTTGGAAGCGCTGGCAGCGCACGCGGCGCAAGCCGGCGCCAGCTTCCTTTACGGCAATATCCTGTTTCTGATGCCTTCCGCCATGAAACAATTCATGCCATTTTTGGAAAGGGAATTTCCCCACCTGGTCAAACGATACCGGAGACTCTACGCGCGTACGGCTTACTTACGCGGCGAATATCCGGAGAAAATAACCCAACTGCTCGCGGAGTTGCGGGCCCGTTACGGCCTGGATGGCAATCGCGGGGAAGTGCCCGCCGCGGCGCGTCACCCGCAAATGGCGCTGCCGTTCAGCGCGTCCCCGGAGCAGGTCGAATGTCGCCTGCCGCTTACGGCCTGCCACGACGCGCGCTGAGGGGGGAGGGAGCGCGGGCATCCTGCCCGCTGCGAGGCTATGAAAAAACCGGCACCGCTACAACGTTTTTTTCACGGCTTCACAGCGGGTGAGGCCCCGATGAATCGGGGCGGGCAGGATGCCCGCGCTCCGTCCGAGGGAACGGCTTTCACTTCTATATCGTGCGCCCTTTCACCCCTGTCCATTGATTGCATCCCGTTCCGGAAGTATATTCCCACGTGATCGACCGAGTCCGCGCACCGGGAGGCCGTCATGAAAAAATACGCCAAACAATTGTTGCGCGCTCTCTCGTATGTGGCGATGGTCGTTATCCCGGTGCTGTCGGGCTGGGGAGTTAATGACCTGGGCGGGTACTTTCGCGACCCCGCGCGCGCCGGGTACGTAGGCTTGGGAGCGCTCGGCATGCTCATCGTGCTCATTCCCCACTCGAGCGTTCAGCCGTTCAGCAAAGGTGCGCAGGTGGCCGGCCGCGGCCTGTTCCTGGCCGTCGTGGTCAGCGCGTTTTTCCAGATGGTCTTCCTTCCCTTCGCCGACCGCCGCGGCGTGGCGACCTTCCCGGAAGGGGAAGGGTTGCGCGCCGCCGGTTTGGCTCTCTGCCTGGCGGGCACCGTGATTCGCCTCGCAGCGGTGCGGACGCTCGGCAAGCAATTCAGCGGCTACGTGACCTTGCAGGAGAACCATCAACTTGTGCAGATAGGATTGTACCGGCACATTCGGCATCCCATGTACCTGGGCGTGGTGATACTCATGCCGGGCGTGGCACTGGTGTTCCGCAGTTGGCTGGTGATCCCAGTTTCGATTTTGACCCTGGTTTTCGTGCTGCTGCGCATGGGGCAGGAAGAACGCCTGCTGGCAGAGCGCTTCGGGAGCGAATTCGAGTCCTACCGCCGCCGCACTTGGCGGTTGCTGCCTTACGTCTACTGACCCCCTCACCCCCACCGCAAAACGTGGGGCCCCCTCCGCCTTGCGGTCCCCCCTCTCCCCCGAGTGGGCGAGGGAAGAAGAATTCTTGGAGTTGACTCTGTAATGCATAAGCGGCATCGATGACAGCACCGATCACATCTGCGGTTTGACGACCAGCCGAGTGGATGGCTTGGAATTCGTGGCACGGCCTAACTGAAAGTCTGGGCGCTTTGGCTTGGACCTGAAACAAGAGTGTAGGAAAGGGATTTCCGGCTTGAGTGGTCGGAAGGGCTGTTCTCCCTTGTTGTCACTGCTGCCAGTCGATTCCGCAACTGCGTATGTGCGGAACGGAATCGCATCGGAGGCGCACGTAAGAAACGGGGGAGCCACAGGCCGCGGGCGATCTTACGGCGGGAAGTTCTTGGGGGCACGGGAGGCCCTGGAAGCGGGAGTCGGAGCGCCGTCGAATCAGCGGAAGTTACTGATCAGGATGACGTCACTGTTTTCGCTGCCTCGGGTAAGCGCGAGTTGCTTGCCATCCCGCGACCAATCAAAGGCAAAGATCAGTCCCGACTTGAAATTCGTGATCTGTTTCGGCGGTCCACCCGTCAGTTTCTGCTGCCAGATGTTCGAGACGCCCGCTCGGGTCAAAACGTACTCAACAGCCTTGCCGTCCGGCGCCCAATGGGGATAACCCGCTGCCCCCGGCCAGTCGAATTGGTAGATGGGTGTACCCCCACCGAAAGGAATGACCTTCATTTGATTCGGTTTAGAAAAGTCGCTGGCCATCGCGACATAAACGATCAGCTTGCCGTCTGGAGAGATCAAAAGAGGGGAGAAAAGAGTGTCCTGCGTGACTACTTGTGGAGGCTTCTCACCCGAGACGGGCACTTGTACCATGATCAAAGAAGCGCCCTGGTGATAATAAACCACCCACTTGCCGTCCGGAGAACATTGAGGGGACCACGCAAAGCTCTCGTTGGCCAAGCGGACGGGGTTTGAGCCATCGGCATCCATGCGCCATACCCCGACCTTCTTTTCCCGGTAGGAGACGAAGACGATGTGGCGCCCATCGCCACAAGCCGAGGGCTCCCAGTTTGGCTGTTCGCCGGAAGTCAGCAGCTTGTGCCCACTTCCATCCGGGTTCACGGCAAAGAGGTTGCCATCCTCATTGGCAAAAACGATGCTGCCATTGGGCATCCAGGAAAACTCGCCAATAGGCGGCTCCTTCGAGGTGATCTGCCTTGCTCCCACGGCATCTCCCGCGGGGGCTACCCACAGATCGGATACCCTGGTCGTCTCGGTATCGACGAGAGTTGTGCCATCGTGAGTAAGGTCAAGCCAGCCGCGTTGGTAATCAGTCAGATCGTTGGTGAGGCGGCGTGCTTCTCCCTTTGGAAACGGGATGTACCAAAGTTGCCCCCGAAAGGCCCGGGAAGGGTCTTGTATCGTCACTAATAGACCACTTCCGTCGGGCAGCCAGCGCGGACGGCCAATGCCGTACGGAGCGGAATAGACTTCGCGGACCGATCCATCCGCGACAGATACAGCCCACACCACAGTGCGCAGTCCCTTCGCCGTCTCATAAGTTGTAAGCGCCACCGTCTTTCCGTCGGGAGACCACGCCGGGCCGAACAGCGTGGTGAACCCGACCATGGCAGAACGTGTCACGAGCACCCGTTCGCCACTCCCGTCGGCTTTCGCAATCAGGAGACGTACCTCACTCTTATCGATGACTCCCCGCACGAAAGCGAACTGCGCACCGTCGGGAGAGAAACTAATGGGCGCGTCGATATCGCGGATCAGTTGACGCGGCGTTCCGCCGAGCACGGGCATCTGGTAGAGATAGCTGTTACCAGGGTTGCTCTTGTCGGAGCGGATGAAGTCAATGTAGTTAGCGTCCGGAGAAAATGTCAGACCGTAGAACCGGACTTCATCCGGGGACAGAATCTGCACGTCACTGCCGGTGGCCACCTGGCGAACGTTGAGGCTCTGTTTTTCCCCCTCACGCAGAACGTAGACCACATAGCGCCCGTCCGGGGAAATCGCCACATTCGCGGCGTTTCCACTTTGCGTAACCCGGGTGATCTTCATAGCCTGTAGATTCCATTCGCTCTTGCGTGTATTGAGCTTGAACAAATAGATTCCCAATGCAACCAGCAAAAGCACCAGCCCAAGCAGCGTCAATGCCAGCACGCCCTTGTGGCGTCGGGCTTCATTGAGTATGACCGCGCCACTGGAGGGGGGCCCTGCCGCTGGACCGACGGGTGCTATGGAACCGGCCGAGGCGGCCTCACTCACCACGCCCGAGCGGCCGGAATCCGTGTCGCGCTTCAGCCGCTTCAGGTCGGCGCATAGTTCGGCGGCGCTCTGGCAGCGCAGGTTCCGGTCTTTCTCCAGAGCCTTGTTGATGATTCGCCCCAGTTCGTCGGGCAACTCGGGGTTCAGTCTGATCGGGGACGTCGGCGCTTGACTCAGGATCGCGTGGAAAATCACTGCGGAGGTGTCGCCTGTGAAGGCCCGCCTGCCCGTCGCCATTTCATACAGCACCGCGCCGAAGCTGAACAGGTCCGTCCGCGCGTCGAGCTCTTCTCCCCGCGCCTGCTCCGGCGACATGTAAGCGATGGTCCCCATCGCCACGCCCGGGCTGGTTAAGTGCTCCTCCGCGATTCCGGCGGTCGCGGTCTGCATCTCTTGCGGGGCTTCTTTCCCCAGCCCCCAGCTCCTAGCCCCCAGCCCCCGTTTTTCCGGCGCCAGCTTGGCCAAACCAAAGTCCAGAATCTTCGCTTGGCCGCGTGTCGTGACGAAGATGTTCGCCGGCTTGATGTCCCGATGGATGATGCCCTTGGAGTGCGCGGCTTCGAGAGCG
>Ga0326728_10004486_pt1 | contig 41200 bp, 33 predicted proteins | sample MB3enrmetagenome_FD_207602 | JGI IMG/M metagenome (GOLD analysis project Ga0326728, IMG submission 207602) | Lab enriched peat soil microbial communities from McLean, Ithaca, NY, United States - MB31MN | ecosystem: Environmental > Terrestrial > Soil > Wetlands > Peat | place: USA: New York... | reverse complement strand
CTGGCGGAACCGGCCAGAATCCATCTCTACCGTATCCAGGAAAAGGTGGTGATCGGCCTCAACGAGCTGGTTTGGATCACCCACCTAAGTGAGACCACGGCCCAGGTGACCTTTGAGGGCGAGTTGGCGGAATGGGAGGACGTGCGCCTCCAGATGCTGGACAAAAACGGGGCTCCCATCCCCAGGAAGGTCTATGGCAAGGTGATCCAGGTGCAGCCCGGGACGGATAACCGCTCGACCGCCACCATCCGCTTCACCTCCGTGGCGCCGGAGATCTATCAGCTTATCCGGGAATGGTTGAGCCGGGCCGCCCCGCAAACCTAAGGGGTGGCAAAGAGCACAGGGCGGCTTTTGGCCGCCGGAAATTTGAGCCTGAACTCTATATAATCCACTTTGGGTTTCAGGGCGGAATATATTAGTATTGGCTGAGGCACAGGCAGGTTGTCTGTGCTTTATCATTAATAGGGTTTTCAAGGGCGCAGGTTGTAATCCGCGGCTAACAAAACTGCCAATGAATGATAATTTCCCATCGGAAACCGGAAACCGGAAACCGCCAACCAGCTTTTTCGGCCTACAGGCCCTGGTTTTCAGCCTGGTGGCGGCAGCCATCAGCAACGTCTATCTAACCCAGCCGGTGCTGCCGGTGATCCAGCGGGAGTTCGGAGTCAGCCCCTCCCAGGCCTCCTATACCGTGTCGGCAGTGATCCTAGGGATTGCTCTGGCCAACTTGCCTTTTGGGATGCTGGCGGACCGCTTCCCGGTTCGGCGCCTTATCCTAGTTGGCGGTATCGTGGTAGCGTTGGCCGGTCTCACCTGCGCCGCCACCCACAGCCTATGGCTGCTGGTGGCGGCCCGCTTCCTCCAGGGGCTGTTCGTTCCGGCCTTGACTACCTGCCTGGCGGCCTATCTTTCCGCCAATCTCCCCCTGGAGCGGCTCAACGTAGTCATGGGCTCCTATGTTTCCGCTACCGTGGCCGGCGGCCTGGGCGGCCGGCTGCTGGGCGGCTGGCTTCATCCGCCCCTGCACTGGCGATCCGCCTTTGTCACCGCGGCGGTCCTGGTTGCCGCGGCTGCCCTGACGGCGGTCTGGCGGCTGCCGGAGGGTGGAAGGGCTAGGGGCGACCAGGCGGACAGAGAAGGCTTTCTGGCGCTGTTGGCCCAAGGGGAACTGCGGCGCATCTTTCTGGTGGCTTTTGGGGGGTTCTTCGTCTTTTCCTCAGTGTTCAACTACTTGCCGTTTTATCTGCACCAGCCGCCGTTTAACGCCTCCACCCAGCTCATTACTTTGCTATACCTCTCTTATCTTATCGGGGTGTTTATCGGGCCGGTGGCCGGGAAACTGAGCAACCGCATCGGCAACGGCGGCACCATGGTCCTGGGTTCCTTAATCTTCGCCCTGGCCCTAACCCTGAGCTTGATCAAAACCTTGGCGACCATCTTGCTGGCCCTGGCCCTGGTATGCCTCGGTTTTTTCGCCATCCATGCGGCGGCAGCCGGCGCCCTGAACCGGAAGCTCACCGCCAGCCGGGGCCGGGCCAATTCCCTTTACGTCCTGGCCTATTACCTGGGGGGCGCCGTGGGCATCACCATGAGTGGTTACGCCTATAACCTGGGGGGCTGGCCGGGAATGACCGCCCTGGAAATTGCCGTGTTGTCCCTGCCCTTCGCCACCGGATGGTCGGAGCGACGCAGGGAGCGGGGCGGGGTGGACGCCCCACAATAAAGTTGAGGCCAGCCCGCAGATAGGCGATAATAAATAGTAATCAACCGTTAGCTTTCGGCAGAGCCTATAGGCCCCGGAAGCTTTAAGGTATGGTGGAGACGGCCCACCAATTCAAGGGACGCGCTTTCATAACCGATTAATTTTAGTGTCAATTGTGGATTTATGTTCTGGAACCTTTTCACGCTTTTGGGTAAATTGATTTTAGACTCTAAAGCGGCGAAAGAAAGATTTGGTTCGGCACTTTCTTTTCAAGCGGAACACCCCTTTCTAGGATAAAATAAGGCGCGGGCTCTCGAATTAACTATTTAAAATCATTACTTATTAAAATTATTTCTTTCCACCTTTAGGTCGGTACGGCAGCGACACCAAGACGGCACAAAACGGCACACCGGGAGATCAGTCCGAAGACCAGGCGCCAAGCAGCCGGTCCCATTCCGCCGGAAGAGCCGCTAATTTCCTTGATTCTGCAACGCCATGACTCTGGGATAGGAAAGATGGTAAGGTTGACACAATTACAAACTATTCTCCCTTTAACATTTTCCTTATTAGTGGGTCTAAATTAATGAATGCCGGTGACCAGCTCTCATGACCGACGCACAGCTCGTGGCCCGGGCTCAGGCAGGAGACCTGTCGGCCTTCGAAGATTTGGTAACGAAGTACCAACGGGAGATTTACGGTCTGGCCTGTCGGATGGTAAGTGATCCGGAAGAGGCTAAAGACCTGGCGCAGCAGACCTTTTTGCAGGCCTTTATCCATCTCCGGAGCTTCCGCCAGGAGGCCCAGTTTCGCACCTGGATCTTTCGGATCGCCATAAACCAGTGTTACAATTTTTTAAAGAGTCGGAAAAAATATGGTGATCCAGTGGACTGTGACGAGGTGGTGCTGGTAGGGGAGGACGACACCCCGGAGGAGGAATTGATCTCCCAAGATGAGCGCCGACGGGTTTATGCCGCCCTAAAAAAGCTACCTCCCAAGCAGCAAGCGGTGCTCACCCTGAAGGTGGATCAGGGACTCTCTTACCAGGAGATCAGCGAGGTGCTGGGAGGAACCCCCGGGGCAGCCCGGGTGAACTACTGTCAGGCATTGAAGACCCTAAAGAACTATTTGAGGAGCGAAGAAGATGAGGTGGCAATGCACCCTTCTCCAGCGCTGGCTACCCGAGTATCCCGACGGTGATCTGCCCGCTTTTTGGCGGGGGCGGTTGCAGGTGCATCTGGAGCGCTGCCCCACCTGCCGGGAGGAACTGGTGGCCCTGAAAGAAGTGGAGGCGACCCTTCAGGAGGCCTCGGCGGCTGATCCAGGTCCGGAGTTCTGGACCGAATTTTCCCGGCAGATGCACCTGAAGCTGGTGCAGGCCGACCAGGCTGGGCAGATGGCCCCGACGCCCACGTCTCCCTGGTGGGGCAGACTGCCCTATTTAGTGGGGGCCCCAGCCCTGGCTGGGCTGCTCCTGTGGCTGGCGGTCAGTTATCTGACCCCGGAACGGCCCGGCACGGCCCCGACGAGCCAGCTGGCCACGACCGCCCAACCCGCCGCCAAGACCCCGGTGGCTGAAATCGTCAAAGAGAAGAGCGCCGTCCCGGCGGAAAAGATGGCGGCTGTCCCCCAGGCCTTGCCCCCCTCCGATGAAACCAAAAATTTTATCTATACTTCCCAGCGGAACGGCAACGGAGGCGAAGAGATGGCCCCCGATGATGAACCGGACGATCTGGAGGCAACCCTGGCGGGGATGACGCCTCAGGAAAGGGACGCCTTCCTGAAAAAGCTCTGTCAGCATGAAAAGGATGGATCATGCCTAAGAAAATTCTCTGCTATTGCCTTTGCCTGATTTTGGCTGGAATGGCTGCGGCCACAATGGCCCTGGCCCAACCCGGCGGCCTTATGGGGGGCGGCTTTCAGGAGCGGTTCCGAGAGATCAAACGCACCCAGATGGGGCCGGCCTTGGGGGTGAACAAGCAGACCGTGGATCAGCTTCTGCAGATCGAGGCCCGCTACCAGCCTCAGCGGCAGCAGTTGATCCGGGATAGCAAGCTGGAATTTCGGCGCCTGCAGCAGATCATGTCCCAACCTTCCCCCTCGGATCAGGAAGTGAAGGCTATTATGGACAATATTAAGCGGAAGCAACAAGAGATGCAAGAATTGCAACGGCGGCAGGGGGAGGAAGAAGACGCCTTGCTTTCCCCGGTGCAGCAAGCCCGTTATCTAATGTACCAAAGATCCTTGCTGAGGGAAGCTAGGAGCGTTAAGGGGGAAGGCCAGGGGGAGACGATGCCCATAATCCCCCCGGGCCCCCGGGAGATTCCGGTTTCCCGGCCTGCCCAGTAAATGACGGTTTTCGAGATTAAGCTAATTATTTTATAGAATTTACAAGCTTTTTCTCCATCCCCTGGGGAGGAGAGGGCAGGGTAATGCATAAGGCCCCTAAATCATTTGAGATTAAGGGGCCCTGGATTTATTAATGGTTTAGTTTTCCAACCGGGAAAGCGACCGGCTTGGCGCGTCACCCCTTCTTTGCTTTCTTGGCGCCAGACTTTCGCTACTCCCAGGATTCCTCCACCTTGGTGAGGACCGCCAGTTTTACCGGCTGGACCTTGCGGTAGACTTGGTCCGGTTGGCGCTGGTGGCCGTCCACGAAAAGCAGGTCATGCTCCACGGAGATGCCGAATAGGCGCTCGTTTTCCTGGAGGTAGGGGAGGATCAGGTTCCAGTCCGCCTCAGTAAGGTCCACGAGCTCGCCGCCGTTCAACTGTTCCTCCACCACTTGCTGGTAAGGGTCCCGGATATAGATGGCTCCCCCGGAGGCCAAGGAGAAAAGGTTGGAACCGGGATAGGGGGTGCGTTGCGATCTGAGACGCCCTCGGCCGTCGTACTCCAGGCCGTTAACGATGACAAAACCGCCGTCCTGGAAGACATTGCCGGCCATGAAGGATTCTGCTAGAAAGTCCAGGGCGGTGCCGTTGATCACTACCCGGGGCCGACCAACCGCATTAATCAGCGGCCGGCCGGCGGCGTTGCCCAAGATGTAAACCTCGCCGCCCTTGGCGCCGTATAGGAAGGTCTGGCCCACGTCGCCGTGCACCACCAGTTTGCCTCGCTTCATGATCTGGCCCAACTGGTCCTGGCCATTGCCGTGGATTTGGATGGTCATGCCATCGAGGCCCGAGGCCAGATAGTCGCCGGTGCTGCCGTAAGCGTCAATCTGCACCCCGTCGGTGTTGGGCCCGAAGCCGCAGCCCAGGAAACGCTGTCCCCGGTAACCATAAGCGAGAAATTGCTCCCAGCCCAGGGCAAATGCCTGACACAGCAGCCGGGCGTCGCAATCCTCGCCTTCCGGGGGAAAGCTGGCGACATTTAGGACCAGGATGGCGTTGGCCTGAGGTGGCGCCCCCAGCTGGTCCCGCGTCTCCCAGGTTAGGTGGCGATAGCGGCTGGTATGGCTCTCACCTATAGCCGGGGTGTTTTGAAAAATCTTGGTCAGGGCCTCCATGATGAGATGCAGGAGATTGCTGCGCTTCTTATCGCCCGGGTCGTAGCGCCGATCCAGCAGCAGAGTCAGGCCGTTGATGGCCGCGGCCTTGAAGGCGTCGCTTCGGGCGGCTTCCACGGTGACGGCCTCCATAAGCTCCCGGAAGGTGGCGTAAGAAATAGTGGCGGTCCGTTGCCGGATTGCCCGGTAGAGTTCCTGGCCGGTCTGGTCTTCCAGGGCCACGGTTACCAGACGCACCGCCTCGGAGTCCTCTTCGAGGCTGATCTCCAGCACGGTCCCGTCCCAGGGGCGCTGGTGCCAGGGCAAGGTCTTGGGCTTGCCGAACTTGTCGTGGCAGGAGAGCACCCGGCGGCCGTTCTTAGGCTCCAGGGAGAAAATAAAGGCGCCGCCGTCGGTAGCGCTGCCGCCCCGGGCGTTCCAGTAAAGGTCGGCCACTGGGCAGACTCGGGGATTCTCCGCCGCCAGGGATGCCAGGGCGGCATCGATGGCCTGCTTCTCCGAGCAGACCAGGCCGACCTGCACCTCGCCGTCATGCAGGGCAAAGACCTGGGGCCGCAGCATGGAGGTGTCGGTGATGCCGATAAGGTCGTAACGGTTACGCTCCGGGTCGTTCCGGGCAATGATGAAGAACCAGGGGCCGTCCGGTGACCCATGGATATTGGCGGCCTGGAGCTGCCGGTAAATGTGCTGCCGCTCCGGCGACAGCAGGTCGAAGTCCCGTTCCGTGGTGGGAGCCATGGACTCGATGACGTATTCCAGGGAATAGCCGTAGAGCCGGTGCCACAGGTCGAAGGTGAGCACCGCCACTTCCGTGTCCGTTAGGAACTGGGGATAAAAGTGACGCTGGCTCAGGTACTCGCTCACCGAAAAATAGTTGGCGAAGTCTCCGTTGTGCACCAGGGCGGTATTGAGGGCGGCAAAGGGGTGGGCGCCGCCGGGGTGCCACACCCGGCCCCGAGTGGGGTAGCGCTGGTGGGCGATCCAGACATAGGCCTTGAAGTCCATCAACTGATAGTAGTAGGCCACTTCCTCGGCATAGCCCACGATCTTCAGGATCAGAATGTTCCGGCCCTGGGACATGACGAAGGCCTTCTTTTCACCAAGGGAGGCGTAAAAGGCCTCGTTCAGCTTGTAGCAGTTCTGGGCCACATACTCGTCTTCGACCTTGCGCCAGGCCAGGCCGTAAAGTTTGTGCTGCTGGATGAAGTGCTGCAAGACCTCGGGTTTTACCCGCACAAAGTACTGCCAGACGTCCGGCGGCTTGACCACCAGCCCCTTGATGTCCTGCCAGTCCTTCACCGTGGGCTGGCGCCGGGCGTAGTCGATCTTAAAGACCGGATGGATGAATTGGGCCTCCACCTGCGAGCGGGCCTCAGTGTCCAGATAGGCGACTTGAATAAGATAATCGTCATCCAGGATCTCCTGGGAGACCCCCAGGGCTGCCGGGTCCAGACCCACCGCGGCGATGCCGCCGCCCTTGCCGTTGCCCCGGTTGTGCATCTGGAGGGAAGGGGAGACGATGTGGCGGCCGGCCACTGGCACGCTGGCGACAAAGCCGGTGACCCCGCAGCCGCCCTCGTCTGCGTCCTTCAGGAGACGCCCCGCCGGATAAGGTTGGGTAAAGTCTTGACGGGTATTAAGTAGCCTGAGTCCCCAATGAACGTTCTGGTTGCTATTGGACTTCATTTAAATCCCCATATTCATTTGTAGGGGCGCATCCACGAGTGCGCCCTGATGGGCGGACATATTTTCACCCCCTACGAAAATCCCTATACCCGTCTAAGATCATCGTCTACCGGCCGGTCGAAGTAATCCAAGTGGGCTAAGGTATCGGTGCGGCCCACCAGTTCCCGGATGCTTCGCAGGCCTAAACGGCGCAGAACTTCCTTCAGTTGCCAGCTCCAGGCGTAGTAGAGGTTGCTGATGCGATTCGTGCCCCATTCGATGGCCATCAGGTCCACCAACTCCGGGTCGGTGGTGGCAATACCCCGGGCGCAGCCCCGGCCAGATTCGCAATTATGGCAGCGCAGACATTCCAGGGCCACCAGGTCGGCGGTGCCGACCTGCACCCCATCAGCCCCCAAGGCAATGACCTTCGCCACGTCATAGGCGCTGCGGATGCCGCCGGAGGCGATGAGGGTGATTTGGTCCCGGATGCCTTCGGCCCGAAGGAACTGGTGCACCTTGGGAATGGCGTACTCCACCGGCATGGCGATATTTTTCTTGGCGATGTCCGGGGCGGCGCCGGTGCCGCCGTAGCTGCCATCCAACTGGATCACATGCGCCCCGGCATAGTAGCTGCCCACCGCCACCATGTCCACGTCGGTGGGGGTGGAGACCTTCACCGCCACCAGGGCCCGGGGGTTAATCTCCTTGATCCAGTCAATATGCTTTTTGTGGTCTTCCACTGAATAAACGCTGTGGAAGGGGAAAGGCGAGAACAGGGCGCTGCCCGTAACCGACTCCCGCATGCGGGCCACCGCCGGGGTTACCTTGTCGCCCAGCAGGTGGCCGCCCAGCCCGGGTTTAGCCCCCTGGGCGTATTTGAACTCCACCATGCGCACCCGCTGGATGGTGTCCTCCCGGACCCCGAAGAGGCCGGTGGCCACTTGGGTGACGATGTGGTCATCGTAGGGGTAAAGCTCTTCCGGATAGCCGCCCTCGCCAGTGGACACCAGGGTATTGAAGTGCACCCCCGCCCGGATGCGGCTCAGCATGGTGTTGAGGGACACCGAGCCAAAGGACATGCCGCCGCCGTACCACGGCACCCCCAGCTTGACCTGCGGCCGGCCGTCGCCCCGGCGGTTGACCTCCAATTCCAGGGAGATGTCGTCGTGGGTCAGCTTGAAGTCCAGGCGGTGTTTGGGGAACAGGAAGCGCAATTTGTCGAAGCCGCCGTCGGAGGCCCCCAGGCGATACTCCAGGTCATTATACGGGAGGTTACCCCATTCCGCCTGCCACCAGGTGCTGAGCAGCAAATCCGCCGGCCAGCGCTTATCTCCCAGGGTGCCGTACACCGGATGGATGGTGAGCCGCAGGGCCTGGGCCGGGCACCGGTTGACGCAGTAAAATTCCTTATCCTGGCAGGCAAAGCCCAGGCAGCGGTAGCTTTTGGGCCGCCGCAGGTAGCTGCCGGCCTTGCTGTGGACCCCATAGGGGCAGACTTCCACGCAGGTGCCGCACTTGATGCAGGCGGATTCATCGCGCCACACCCGGTACTTACTCAAGCCGGTGCGGAACCGGCTCGGGGTGGGCACCGGCTGCCAGGGCTGGCCCTCAGACCAGGATTCCTCAGACTCGATCTTCTTCGCTATTGCCATTTTTGAAGTTTTTATCTCTTCAATTTATTCGATTCATTTAAGCCGTTTTACGTTTTTGGTTTTTCGTTTTTCATAACGGATTATTGAAGATGGCTAGGTTTCTTGCCAAAAACCAAAAACCAAAAACGATTTCACTCCCCGACCCGGCGGCTCTCCCCTTCCGGACGGGAAAAGAGCGGCGCGAAAATCTCCCGGTCCAGGTCTTCCTTGAACATGACCCGTCCCACTTCACCCCGCAGGCGGCGCACTTCCCGCATGCCCATGGCCCCCAGGACTTCCAGAAGCTGGTTGTTCCAGGTGCCCATCAGATTGAGCATGCGCTGGGCCCCTCGCTCGACGTTAAGGCTCGGCAGGTCGATGGGGCAGGGGTTGTTATTCTGGCATTCCCGGCAGAGGCGGCATTCCAGGGAGAGGAGCAGGGCGGTGTCGGCCAAGACGGCATCGGCGCCGCAAATGATGGCCTTGGCCACGTGCTCGGCCAGGGCGATGCCGCCGCCGGCCAGCAGGGTGACCGCGTCCCGCAGCCGGTCTTCCACCAGCTTCAGGTGGCAGCGGCGCACCATGTCCTTCAGGTGCATCTCCCCGGCGTCTCCCAGGCCCCGGGCGTGATCCGAGCCCGCCAGGTGGAAGACCTCGGCGCCCGCCGCGGCCAGGGCCGAGACGCGCTTCGGGGCCTTGCCGTCCGCCGGCACCTTGATCCAGACGATCAGGTGCGGGTGACGTTTCTTTATGGCCTCCATTTTGGCCACTACGTTGGGATGGTCCGGGATTTCCACCGCCGGCACCAGAGCTAAAAGTGGGTCGTCAAAGTCTTTAAAATCCGCCGGCAGGATGGGGACCAGCCGGGAGGCGGCTGGCCTCAACTCCTCGCCAATGTCCTCCCGGGTCAGAACCGCCAGGGTCCCCAGCTTCTGGGCCGCGGCAACCATAATTTGACGAAACCGGTGCGGGTCGGCGGTCACGGGTGGTTCCCCCAGCACCATCGGCAGCGGGATTTCCACCAACAACGACGGGGGCACCTGCATTTCGCCCTGTTCATCGCAGGCCAGAAACATGGGTTTGCGCCCCAGGTCCACGGTGGTGCTGATATATTCCCGGCCGTGGATGCCGTCCCGAGTGGGCCGCACGATCTCCGACATGTCGGTCCAGCAGGAGTCAAAGCCCTCGCCGGCGAAAGGCCCGCCATAGCCGGCCCCAGACACCGGGATTTTGCCGGTTGTGGCCTGCTCCCAGGTCACGGTAATGATCTCCGGGGTCCAGTAGTCGTCTCCCAACTGGCGGTACTGCGGGTTCATGGCCTTAAAAATCAGCTCCCGGGGACAGCCCTGGACGCAGCGATAACAGTCGCGGCAGAACTCGTCGATGGTATCCACGAAATCCTTGCGGTCGAACCCCCGCTTCCGGTAGGCGTCCACCGGACAGACTTCCTTGACGCACCGGGCGCACCGGAGGCAGCCCTCGTTCCAGTCCATCACCGTGCTTTTGCCCAGGGGGGCGAAACGAGGCGGCACCTGGTGGACATGAATGTGATACTTGGCAGGCAAAATCCTTCTCCTAAATCAAACAATATCCGGTTGCTGAAATCTTATAGATTTCCAGGACGAAAAGGGGAAAGGGAAAAAGTTAAATCGAGATGATTTTTCCCGAAACCTAAGTCTTTGATTCCGCTTCTGCATCCCTAAACTTTAGACTCAAAACGCGGAACTGGTTTTACTCGTTTTCCCTTTTCCCCTTTTTCCCCTTGCTTCTAAGCCGGCTCTCTCCCAGAACTTTCAAGCGGTCTTTGACATCTTTAATTACTGCGGCCACGTTCCGGTCGTCACCCGGGGGCACCACGGAGCGCCCCAGACGGTCGGCTTCCAGACCGATTTCTTCCAAATAACGCTGTACATATTTCACCCGGCTACCCAGACGGCGGCTGCCATCCTGATAGAGGCAAGATTTTTCGGAGCAGCCAAGGACCCAAACCAGGTCCACCGGGGTCGCCAGGGTGCGGAGCATCTGGAAGGATTCCACCTTACTGCTGCAAGGCTCCGATAGCACCCGTAGCCTGGCCTTACCTCTGCCCCACTTGGCTTTAAGAACTTCCGGGTCCGGGGCCGCCTGCTGACATGCGTAAATCACCACTTCCATTGCCATAGGTCCTTTGCCTCAAAGGGCCGGAAAACGCCGGCGCCAGCGTAACAGGCCAGGGAAGGGCTCCTCCCTCCCTGGCCAAAAGGGAATAGAATTAATTATGTCACGTAAAAAAAGTATTGCAACCGTTCAAGAGGCGCCGCCATCATTACTCAAAACAACAATAATGTCAACTATTCCTTAACCAGATAGACGAAGATCAGACCATCGCCTGCCTCGCCGATATAGGCCGCACAGCACTCATTGCACCCCCACCAGGGCCATGAAGGCAAAGCTCAGAGTCGAGGTGGAAAGGAAGTTCTTTCGCCGCACCATGCCCCCGTAAAACAGAGGCAGAGCCGGGGTCATCATCAAAACCAGGGCGCCGGTAACCAACAGACAAGGAGTATCGCCAGAATTGCCAAGATTATTCGTAACGTTACCCGATTTGGCTGCATAGTTGTAAGAAAAGCGAAAATCAATCCTCCACGCAGGCCGGAGGCCGATCCCCTGACCTGCGTTCATTGACTAACTAATTGATTAATTTGAAAGATACTTATCTGCCGTCCAATTACAGGATAGGCAGGTACTTGTCGATTTCGTATTCGCTCACATGCATCCGGAAGGCGTCCCACTCCATCTTCTTATTCTCTAAGAACTTGTTGAAGAGGTGGTCTCCCAGGGCTTCCCTCACCAGGGCGCTCTTTTTGACTTCGGCCACGGCCTCGGCCAGGCTCCCGGGCAGTTCCTCAATCCCCAGGCGGTTCCGTTCGGCCTCAGGGAGATGGTAGATGTCCAATTCCACCGGCTCTGGCAAGGGGTATTTGCCTTCGATACCTTTGAGACCGGCGGCCAGCATTACCGCAAAGGCAAGATAGGGGTTGCAGGCCGGGTCTGGGGCGCGATATTCGCAGCGGGTCGCCGCCTCCTTTCCGGGTTTGTACATGGGCACCCGCACCAGAGCGGAGCGGTTGCGCCGGGCCCAGGAGATGTACACCGGGGCCTCATAGCCCGGCACCAGGCGCTTGTAGGAGTTGACCCACTGGCTGCAAATACCGGTGATTTCCCGAGCGTGCCTCAGCAACCCGGCAATGTAGCTTTTGCCTTCGGCCGACAGGTGATACTGGTCGTTAACATCGTAGAAGGCGTTCTTGTTGCCCTTGAACAGGGACTGGTGGGTATGCATGCCGCTGCCGTTGATGCCGAAGATGGGCTTGGGCATGAAGGTGGCATAGACCCCGTTATGCATGGCAATGGCCTTAACCGTGGCCCGCAGGGTCATGGTCTTGTCGGCCATGGCCAGGCCGTCATCATAGCGCATGTCGATTTCATGCTGCGAGGCAGCCACTTCGTGGTGGCTGTATTCGATGCGGACCCCCATCTCCTCCAAAGCAAAGATGGTTTGGCGCCGCAGGTCATTGGCCACATCCAGGGGCGGGGCGTCGAAATAGCCTCCGGGATCCAGGGTCTCGGTGCCGCGGCTGTCCTGGAAGTAGAAGTATTCAAGTTCTGGCCCCACGTAGTAGGTGTAGCCTTTCTCCGCCGCCTTGGCCAGCACCCGCTTCAGGGCATAGCGGGGGTCGCCGGGATAGGGTGAGCCGTCGGGCTGAAGAATGTCGCAAAACATCCGGGCCACCGGCCGCTCCTCCGGCCGCCAGGGCAAGATCTGGAAGGTGGCGGGCTCGGGCTTGGCGATCATATCGCTCTCTTCAATGCGGGCAAAACCTTCGATGGAGGAACCGTCGAACCCCATGCCTTCCTGCATAGCCTCTTCCAGCTCTGAAGGGCGGATGGAGAAACTCTTCAAAATTCCCAAAATGTCCGAGAACCAGATCTGGATAAAGCTGACTTCTTTGTCCCGGACAACCCGGAAAACATCTTCCACCGTCTGGCAGGTATGACAGTGCACGTTCATCCTCCTGAGATGATATTATATGGTTAAATCCAGCAATTATTATACCAAAACCAATTTTGTGGAAATTTGATTACTTTTTCCAGTTAAACCATACAATTATGTAGAAAAGCTCTTTTAATTGCCACAGTTTTGTAATGGAAATCCTATAACTATGACTTAGCTTTGATTAAGCGCGCTGGCGTAAATCTCCACCGCATGTTTCACGGCCACTCGCATCCCGGCCTGGGAAAGCATATCGGTGATTTGCAGCATGCACGCCGGACAACCGGTGGCCACCACCCGGCAGTGGGATTCGGCAATGTTATCCCGTTTGCGCATGCCAATGGCTGCTGAGGTCTCATAGTGCAGGAGATTGAAGCTACCCCCGCAACCGCAGCACCAATCGGACTCGGCCATCTCCTTCAGGACATACGCGGGATTGGCCTGGAGGAGGGCCCGCGGCTGGGCCGCCACCCCCAGGGATTTTTTCAGGTGGCAGGGATCATGATAAGTAACGGCAATCCTGCCGTTTTCTGTGCCTGAAGCCGCGGCGGCAACCCCCAGCTTATCCACCAGGAACTGGCTGATATCCAGGGTCCTGGCGGCTAGATCAGTTACCTGCTTCTGTTCCTCCGGGTCGGCATCCTGCATCATCAACGGCCAAAGCTTTTTGATGGTAGAGCTACAGGTGGCGCAAGCCGTGATCAAATAGTCATAGGGCGCCGCTGGATCTGCCAGAAGTTTCAGATTGAGGCGCACCAACTCCTGGAAAGTTTGGGTATCGCCGCCGGATAGGGCGGGAATGCCGCAGCAGCCCTGGCCGGCGGGGAGATAGATGCCCACCTCGTGGTGGTCCAGGGTCTTGAGCACCGCGTCCGCCACCTGGGGAAAGATTTTGTCGATGACACAACCCACAAAGAAGGCTACCTTGAGCCCTGAAGCTCCGGGGGCGGTGTGCCGCTGGGGCACCTGCCGGTGCCAGGGCACCGCCGCCAGGGGTTTAAAGTGGCGGTTTTTTAGGAGTGGCGAGATGAAACGGGCGCACGAGGATCCCAGCAAGTCGTCCACCGGCTTGATGAAAATTCCCTGGAACTTGGCGCCCCAGGCCAGGAGGCGATTGAACAAATCCGGCTTGCGCAACAGCCCCCGGAAGATGGCCTTCTTCACCGGGGACAACCCCAGGTAGCCGGCCAGGATAGCCCGGGCCTTGATAAAGATATCCAGAACTTTCACGCCGCTGGGGCAGTTGGCGGCGCAGGAGCCGCACAACAGGCAGCGGGTCAGATGCTCCTGCACCCCTTGGGGGTTTTGGAGGATTTCCTCGGCCAGGCCATCCAGGAGAGCCAGCTTGCCCCGGGCCACGTCGGCCTCCCGGCCGGTTTCGGCAAACAGCGGACACACCGCCTGGCACAAGCCGCAGCGCATGCAGCCCACCAACTGGTCTTCCAAATCCTTCATCAGCCGGGCCAGCTCTTTGATGCTGGACATATCTTCTCCTCAGTAAGCAGTGAGCAGTGAGCAGCGAAAAAAGCTTTTTGTTCTTATTTTTTATTTATTTCTGCAATTCCAGAACAAGCTCAGGGGCAGTCTGAAATAAGATTATTTTTTCGTAAAAATTTGATGCAAGCTTTACTTTTCCATTTAAAATTTCCTGCGGTATTACCTGCTCCTGAGCCCGGTCAAAAGAATCAATAACCACAAGAAGCCAGTAAGTATCGCATATTCTATAGTTTTTTGCCTTCTTTCCCTTGGTTATCAGGGTTTGCTCTAATTTATCAATAGACATTTGATTAATACCTGAATAACCTTGAACATTTTTCCACTGAGGATCGCTATAAAAATTTGGGTTTATGTATACAAAATCGATCTCTGGAATATCTGAGAAGTAGTTTGAAATTCTAATTCCTCCGGTTTTCAAAGCCTCTAATCTTTTAATTACTTCCACAATCTTAGGAATCAGCTTTCGAATATCTCGAATTAAATGATCATTATTAAATGAAAAAGATATTTAAAACTTACCTCCTTTATTAATATATTTTTGTTGAGCTTTTTTGAGAATAATTTTTCTAATTCTTCTCTGTTTTTGTAGACTTTCCTGGCTTCCACCTTCATTAAGATAAAAATTACTTAATTCTATTCCTATTCTTCGTTTTCCCTCTATAATAACGTCCGGTTTATCTCCATACGTTACTTCACCGTAAGGAATCGAGTAGCACTTACAGAAAAGTTCAAAGTAATGACGATTAATCTTTTCATTTAGATTTGAAGCCATATACTATCCATTTCCAGACTAACTGCTAACTGCTAACTGCTCACTGCTTACTCCCCGATGCTCTTCCCCGGGTTCAATATATTCTTGGGGTCCAGGGCCGCCTTGAGGCGTTTGGAATAAAGGATCGTGCCCCGCCCCACTTCTTTTTCCATAAAGCGGGCCTTGGCGATCCCGATGCCGTGTTCACCCGAGAGCGTCCCCCCCAACCCTAAGGCCGCCTCAAAGATGGCGTCCACCGCCGCCTCTACCCGGTGCCACTCCGCCTCATTTCTGCGGTCCGTCAGGATGGTGGGGTGAAGATTGCCGTCCCCGGCATGGCCGAAGGTGCCGATGGGCAGAGCAAAGCGCCGGCTGATCTCCTCAATGGCTCGAACCATGGCGGGAATTTTGCTCCGGGGCACGGTGGCATCCTCCAGGACCACGGTGGGTTTCAGCTTGGCCAGGGCCGAAAGCGCCGCCCGCCGGGCGCTCCAGACCCGGTCCCGCTCTGCCGCGTCCCGGGCGGTGTGCACTTCCGTGGCCCCGTGCCGGTGACAGATGGACTCCACCTTCTCCGCTTCTTCGGCCACTACCGCAGGATGACCGTCCACTTCGATGAGCAACAGGGCCGCCGCCGTAACCGGCAGCCCGGCCTGGCTGTAATCCTCCACCGCACGGATGGTGAAGTTGTCCAAAAATTCCAGGGTGGCCGGCACAATGCGGTTGCTAATGATGGCGGCCACGGTTTCCGAGGCCTGGGAAACATCCGCAAAGGTGGCCAGCATGGCCTTCCGGGCTTCCGGCAGGGGAATGAGCTTGAGGATGATTTCCGAGATAACTCCCAGGGTGCCTTCCGAACCCACCAACAGGCCGGTGAGATTGTATCCGGTGACGCACTTGACCGTGCGGGAGCCGGTCTTTACCAATTCCCCGGCCGCGGAGAAGAAATTGAGGCCCATGACGTAATCCAGGGTAACCCCGTACTTGAGGCCCCGAAGCCCCCCGGCGTTTTCCGCCACATTGCCGCCCAGGGTGGAAACCGTCATGCTCCCCGGATCAGGAGGATAAAACAGCCCCTTGGCCTCCACCGCCTGAGCCAGCTTGGCGGTGATGACCCCGGGCTGCACCACGGCGTACAGGTCTTCTTCGCTAATCTCCAGAATCTGGTTGAGGGCATTGGTGAGCACCACCACGCCGCCGGGATGGGGGATGGTGCCGCCGCTCAAGTTCGTCCCGGCGCCCCGCACGGTCAAAGGCAAGCCATTCGAATCGCATAACCGCACCACCTGGCCCAACTGCTCGGTGGACTTGGGCCTGGCCACCAGGGCCGGCAATACCGGGGGCAACACCGCGGCGTCATAGGCATAAGTAAGGCGGTCGGTTTCCTGGAGGAAGACCTGGTCCTTTCCCAGGAGCCGCTGGAATTCTTTTACCAGGCTGTCACTGACCATAATGGTCTCCTTCCGGGAGTTCGAAGCTCTTAATTGGTAAACGATGTTCGCCCGCCGCGCCCCGGCCGTTGGGAATGTCGGTTATAACTCCTTCATTATAAACTATTTTCTGGCCAGGCGGTCTTCTCTTTGCGCCTGGGGCAAATAATCTTCGGATAGGCGGCCCGGGCTGGCGAATTATTTTCATTTGGCCTTTTTTCCTCAATAAATGGTAATTTTTCGGGGTTTTTTTGGTGAATTTAGGACACCTGGCTTACCCCACTGTCCCGGACAAAACGAATTTTACCGAAACTGTGCCGTTTAGGTCCCGCCGAAAAACCGGCGGCCTCCCACCCGCAACCCCTTCATTTACCAGGATATTTCGGGGACTGGCCGTGCTGTTGCGGAACAAATCCTTTTTTTTAAAAACCGCTGGTCTCAAAGCCTCCCTCCGCGAAGCCAGTCAAGATAAAGGCAGAATAAGAACCCTGCTATCTCTTAAGATGGCACGAGAAAAAAGAAAATTCCAGCAAGGAACCGCACATTTGACCCTGTTTTTCGGGTTGGACCATGATTGTTTTAAATTTCGCGCCACCCCGCCCCCGGCCCCCGGCTCAAGGGGGAGCGATTAGTTGCAGTAGGGCGGGCACTGCCCGCCATATCCTTTCTTGGTAGCACAGGCATCTTGCCTGTGCCGGCGCAAGGTAAATCTGCGCATTACGAAATGTGATGATTAAAGGGTCGGATTCAAAAGGAGCGGCGGGCGGTCCCCGACCTACGTCTACTAATTAAAAGTGCATATCTAGCAGTAAGACTGCGTAGTTAATGGACGAGAGAATGGGAAGAGAAACGATTTTCGATTATAGCCCTTGCTCCTATGGACGTGAGATATGTGCCTAAGATTGGCGTTACGTAGAAAACCCCCTCCCTTGATGGGAGGGGTTTGGGGGAGGGTGGCATAATATTATGGTTCCCCCTGAACTGATTTCGCCACCCCCAACCCAACCCTCCCCTATCAAGGTGGAGGGAGTTCTGGCCATTCTCCCTGCTCCCCTTAAGCTAAGAATGATGGTTCTCTGAGCTAAGGCCATAAGCGTAAAAGATTTTTTCTTTTAGAAAACCGTTTAAATACGGTATCCTGTCTTAAAGGTAATGGGTATTTAACCAGTTGGAGATGACCTCCTGCGAAGCGCGATTCCGGCAATGTCTGGTTTCGACGGCCGCCGGGAGAGGCCGACCAAGGGAGAATGATGGCAGACGGGAGGGAATGGTCATGCCCGCCAAAACGCTTGGTCCAGAGAACGTAATCCTGGTGGAATTTGAAGAGAAAGGTTTGGCCCGGGTCGCTTTAACCCCGGAAGACCTGGCGGAGAAATCAGCTCGGGCGTTGGATAAGGCCATGCATACCATCCGGGGCCTGGCGGAACGGCTGGCGGCAACGGTCCAAGACCTCCCCACCAGGCCGCAGGCATTCGAAGTGGCTTTCGGTCTGAAGCTGAACGCCGAGGCCGGGGCCCTCATCGCCAAGACCGGGGGGGAAGCCAGCCTCAACGTCAAGCTCACCTGGAAAAGCTCGTAAAGGGAAGGATATGCCGGATCAAGGCGTTATCACCCAAAATCTCCGGGAATTTACCGTCCAAATCCTGAAACTCCCGGAGGGAGAGATCGTCGGCACCGGCCTGGCGGTGTCCCTGGACGGCAGGGTGGCGACCTGCGCTCACGTGGTGGTGGCCGCGGGAGTGAACCCCAAAAAAAAGAAAGGGCGCGCGGTGGGGGTGTATTTCCCCCAGACCCGGGTCAACGGGGAGAGACTGCGACGGGCGGTGGTGGCGGCCTTTTTCCCGGAGCACGACGACGACCTGGTGCTGCTTAAGCTCAAGGAGGGGCCGGCTCCCCTGGCTCCGGAACAGCTGCCCGTCTTGGGTCAAGCCGCGGCTTCCCAGGGGAACAGGTTCCGAAGTTACGGCTACCGGAGCCTGGAGGATTACCAATCCGGCTGGGCCAGAGGCGAGATTATGGGGCATGTGCAAGCACCGCCGCGACGGAAGCTGCAGGAAGAGCCGGTGCAACTGGATTGCAAGCAGATCAACCGCGGCATGAGCGGCTCTGGAGTGCTGGACCTGGAGCGTAACCTGGTGATCGGGGTGGTGTCGGAGACCTGGTTCCCTGATCGGACCGGCAAAGATCCGTACACGGCCTGGGCCGTGGACGCCCGGGTGCTGTCCCTAAAGCCCCTGGGCCTGCCGCTCCAGGACCAGGACCAGCCCAAACGGGAGGCCCCCACCCCCACCATGCAACCGCAGGCCGCGGCCGCGGCGGCCCAGCCCGGGATGGCGCTCAACAACGCCCCGGACGCCGTGCCCGAATGGGTAGGGCGGGAGGATTTACTGCGCGGGCTGGGCCATGATTGGCTGGACCCGGGGCGGAAGGTGACCGGCCTCATCGGTTTCGGCGGGGAAGGCAAGAGCAGCCTGGCCCGGCGCTGGCTGGACGAGCTTTTGAGAAACCAGGAGCTTCCTCAGCCCCAGGGGGTGTTCTGGTGGGGATTCTATGAGAAACGCCGCGTGGAGGAATTCCTGGCCGCGGCCCTGAGCTTTTTCAGCGGCGGGCGTTTGGACCCCCGAAATTATGCCTCCACCACTGCCCAGGCGCATCTGGTGGCCGGGATGCTCGCCAGCGGCAGGCAGCTCCTGGTGCTGGACGGCCTGGAGGTCCTGCAACACCAGGAAGGGGACCGCTATGGGGAGCTTACCAGCCAGGACCTGAAGGAGTTCCTGCTGTTTCTGGCCGCGCCGGGGCAGCGGTCTTATACCCTCATCACCAGCCGGGCGCCCCTGATGGATTTGCTGAACTACACCACCTATGGGGAACGGGAGGTGGACCGCCTCTCGCCGGCGGAGGGCCTGGCTCTGCTCCGGCAACTGGGGGTGACGGGGGCGGATGAAAATCTGGCGGAGATCGTGGCCGACTGTGACGGCCACGCCCTGACCCTGAGCCTCCTGGCCGGGTTCCTGGTGAAGGAGTACGGGGGAGATATTGCCAAAATAACAGAGATCCCGCCCCCCACTACCGAAGAGCCCCGCTATGACATGGTGCGCAGGGTGCTGCGCCACTACGACGGCGTCCTCACCGAGCCGGAGCGGGAGTTTTTGACCATCTTCAGCGCCTTCCGGCTGCCGGTGCCCCAGGGGGCGCTGGGGCCGGTGTTCCGGGGGGGCGAACCGGGGGAGCCGGGATTGAACCCGGCCCTGGCGCGGCTGGGGGAACAGGAATTCACCGGACTACTCAGCCATCTGCGGGCCTGCCGGCTGCTGCGGTTTAATGAAAAAAGCCAGGAATATGACACCCACCCCCTCATTCGGGGGCACTACCAGGGCCGGCTGGCGGTGTTGGCGGAGGAAAAACCGCAGGCGGTGCAGACTCTGCACCGCCGGATCAAGGATTACTACCTGAAGCAGGCCGGCGAGCCCCCCGAGTTCCCCACCCTAAAAGAGCTGGCGCCGTATCTCGAGGCGGTGCACCACGCCTGCCGGGCCGGGGACTATGATTCTGCTGTGGAGATTAGCTGGGAAAAAATTTACCAAAGAGACAGAAGAGTATTGATTCATCAACTGGGGGCCTACGAGACAGATCTAGTACTCCACACCGAATTCTTTCCGGAAGGAGACCTGAGCCGGGACCCCCTGGTGAGCGATCGACGGTTGCAAGGAGTTTACTTGAATAGCATTGGCTGGGTGCTGATGAACCTGGGGCGGCTGCCGGAGGCGGCGGGGTTTTACCAGCGCAGCCTGGCCATTAAACAGGAAATTAAGGAATGGGGCGGGGCCAGCATTACCTACCGAAACCTGTCAGAGCTACACCTCTACCTGGGCGAGCTGCCCCTGGCCCGCCAGGCGGCCGCCGAGGCGTTCAGGCTGGCTCAGAAGGCGCAAGAACAGTGGGGGTATCGCATTTCTCTGGCTTTTGAAGGTTGGGCGGCCCACCTGCAGGGGGACGAACCGAGCGCCGCGGCGGCCTTTACCGAGGCAGAGGCCCTGTTGAGGCGAAGCGAACCCGGCAAAAAATTTCTCTATAGCCTGCCGGGCATTTATCACGCCGACCACCTGCGGCGCACCGGACACCCGGAAAAGGCTCGGCAGGTGACGGAAGTCAACCTGGAGATTTGTGAACGAAATCGCTGGCGCGATACCCTCAGCCAGGTACACCGGCTGCTGGGAGAGCTGGCGGCGGAGGCCGGACAGGACGGCGAGGCCCGGGAGCATTTCCGCCGGGCCCTGGAGTTGGCCCGGTCGATTTCACATAGAACTGTGTTAATCGAGGCCCTGGCGGCCCGGGGACGCTGGCTGGCGCGGCGAGGGGAGGCGGTTGCGGCCCGGCGGGACCTGGAGGAGGGACTGGGTTATGCTAACTCCGGCGGCTACCGGATTTTGGAGGTGGACCTGCGGGTGGGGCTGGCCTGGGCCAATCTTCAGGAAGGCAACCACCCCGCCGCCCGCCAGGAGGCTGATTTGGCAATGTCCATGAGCCGGGAAATGGGATATCACTGGGGAAAGGTTGATTCCCAGGAGGTGCTGGCCGCCTTATAGAATTTGATTTAACCGCAATTACCTTGCGAAAACTGGAACCTCCGTGATTATCTGGATATTATTAATAATTCGCGATCAAATGAATATTTTTCCCGTAGGGGCGAACCTTGGGTTCGCCCAGGAAAGGCGGGCGAACCTACTCTGGTTCCCAAGCTCCCGCTTGGGAACTAAAATTGGCGCAAAGCTCTGCTTTGCACGCCGGGCAGGAGGTTAGAAACGAGGGGAACATTGGAACTTCCGGGATTATCTGGATATTATTAACAATTCGCTATCAAATGAATATTTTTTCCGTAGGGGCGAACCGTTGGTTCGCCCAAAAAAGGCTTGGTATGAAAGATGGTTTGGCAGGACCGGTATGAAAAATTTACCGAAAAATCAGCTCAGGGAATATTAAATTCGGAGGGAGGATTGTCCGGCCAGGTCTGATTCAGGAGATCCAGGCAGCCAGGGAGAGCCGCCGGCTGCTCCTGGCCGGGAATCAATCCTCGCCGCGTTTTTCTTCAATATACTCGCCTTCGGGATTTACCGACCAGGGATTGACCTTTTCCCCCAGCAGGGCCCGTACCGCCAGCATGCCGGTCAGCATGGAGTGATCCATGTTATTGTAGCGAAACTGGCCATAGCGGCCGATGCAATAGAGATTGGCGAACTGGCCCAACCACTCCTTAATCACCCGCAAATGCCTGTCATAGCCGTCTTCATACATGGGGTAAGCCTTGGCATAACGCACCACAAAGGCATCGGACAGGTCTTCCTGGTCAAAAAACTTCAAGTGGGCCAAATCCTGGCGGGCCAACTTGATGAGGGCCGCGTCCGTTAAGTTCCAAAAGGCGTCGCCTTCGAAGCAGAAATATTCAAAACCGGCCGAACTGGTCCCGGCCGCCGGCACCATGCCCGGACTCCAATTGCCGTAGAGCTGCAAACGGCCGGCCGTGACTTCCGGACTGTGGAGATAGATCCAGTTGTCCGGCAGGGTGGTCCTGGTCTTAAACAGCAGATTAACCGTAATAATGGAACGATATCTCAGGGCCCGGGCGGCCTGCATCACGGCATCCGGCGGCGGGGGAGACAGGCGCTTGACCAGGTCGCTGATGGGCATGCTGGAAAGACAGTGTGAGCAGGCGGTTGGCTGGCCGCCGTCGCCATTGCGGCTCAGGACGCCGGTTATTCTCCCCTGATCATGCCGGATTTCCATAACCTCCTGGCCCGCCCGGATTTCTCCCCCCTCGCGGCTCAGGCGGCGGCACATGTCTTCGTACATCTGGCCGGGCCCCAGGCGAGGGTAATGAAAGCTGTCTATGAGGCTGGCCACCTGGCCCCCGTTTTTCAGGCCCAGGGCATTCATCACGGCCCGGCCCAGGGAGAGATTCCGAATCCGCTGCGCCGCCCAATCCGCACTGAGCGTGGCGCAGGGAATCCCCCAGACCTTTTCGGTATACGTTTTAAAAAAAATATTGAACAGCTCCTTGCCAAACCGGTTGGAGACCCAGTCGGCAAAACTCACTTCGGGTCTAAGCGGAAAGGCCCGGGATTTTAGATAGCTGAAGATAATTTTGCTGGAATCTACCAGCCCCAGTCCAGCCAGGGCATTGCCGAAGCGCAGGGGATAATAGAAAAATTTTCCCCGGTAATAGATGCGGGACAACCGTTGGCGCACCAAAAACTCGCGGCCCAGGGTCTTTTCCCATAGCGCCTGAACCTCTTTATTCTTGGTGAAGAACCGATGTCCCCCGATATCGCAACGGAAGCCCTTGTATTCCACGGTCTTGCACATGCCCCCCACCTGCCGGTCCTTTTCCAGCAGCAGACAGGGAATCCGGCGCCCCACTAAGGCAAGGGCGGCAGAGATTCCCGCCGGGCCTCCGCCGATGATCACGGGTTTGCCGTCAGGCATTGCTTTTCCCTAAAATTTTGGCAATCGCTGTTTGGTCGTGGCGCCTTGAATTCTTGACCTTAGGAAACTAAATCGGAATCCGGACCCCAAAAGTAAAATTTTCGCCCTGCTTTCTAATCCCCGGAGTCTTGGCAGTCTCCAATTTTTCCCGGATTAGCCCCATTTTCTCTTAATAAATTCCGGGTTCTCGAAGGGGAAAATCAGGACAGCCATGATTTGCCCTCCCAAACCGACAGATAATATGATCCAGGCGGACCCGGGTGTCCTGCCTTTTCCAGGGACGCCGCCCCGGGGGCGTCCTTGCTTATCTATCCGGCAGCAGCCAGTGGACTATCTCCCGCTATTTCCTGGACAATGCGGCGCATCTCAGATAAAATTCGCCTGAAATGATCGCCGGCGTCGTGGTCAGGAGGCCCTGCCGCCCCGCTTATAGGACAAATTTGGCGGCCGGGACCTGTTCATGAGTCCCTTACGAGTCGTTGGCTCATTCCTAAATTTATGAACAGTTCCTGGGGGGAAGGGCTCTCCAACTTTGGACTTCAACTTTGAATTTTGAACTATCAGGAATAGGCCATAATGAAACGCACCCTGTTGCTCAACCCTCCGTCGTTTCAGGATTTTGACGGCGGCGCCGGCTCGCGCTATCAAGCCACCCGGGAGGTCACCTCCTTTTGGTATCCCACCTGGCTTTGTTACCCGGCTGGACTCATCCCGGAAAGCCGGGTGGTGGACGCCCCCCCGGAGAACCTGACCGTGGCCCAGGTGGCGAACCTGGCCGGCGATTTCGAACTGGCGGTGCTCTTCACCACCAGCCCCTCCTTTCATCATGACCTGGGAACGGTTAACCGTCTCAAGGAAAAGAATTCCCGACTGCTGGTAGGGCTGGTGGGTCCGCAGGTCTCCATCCTGGCCCAGGAATCGCTGGAAGCTGGCCCCCAGGTCGATTTCGTGGTCCGCCGGGAATTCGACGGCGCCGTCACGGAAGTCGCCCAGGGCCGCCCCTGGCAGGAGATTTTGGGGATCAGCTACCGGGCCGGCGACCGCCTCCATCACAACCCCGACCGGCCTTATCTCGAGGACCTGGACGCCCTGCCCCTGGTCACCGAGATTTACCATCGGGACCTGCGAATCGAAAATTATCAGATTCCCTATCTGCGCTATCCCTATGTCTCTTTTTATACCGGTCGGGGCTGTCCGGGGCATTGCGTTTATTGTCTCTGGCCCCAGACCTTCACCGGGCGGCGCTACCGGGTCAGGAGCATCGCCAACGTGGTGGCCGAAGTGCGCCGCAGCCTGGAGCTTTTTCCCCAGGCCGCGGAAATCTTCTTCGATGACGACACCTTCACCGCCGACAGCGAACGGGCCCGCCAACTCAGCCGGGAGTTTGCCCCCCTGAAATTCGTCTGGTCCACCACCGCCCGCACCAACACCTCTTACGAGACCTTGAAGGCCATGAAAGCCGGGGGCCTGCGGCTATTGGTGGTGGGTTTCGAAACCGGCGACCCCCAGGTCTTGAAAAACATCCGCAAGGGCGTCTCCCTTGATCTGGGCCGCCGTCTGGTCAAGTGGTGCAAGGAATTGGGCATTCAGGTGCACGGCGCCTTTATGGTGGGTCTGCCGGGAGAAACCCGCCAATCCCTCGAGGCCTCCATGCGCTTTGCCTGCGAACTGGACCCGGACACCATCCAGGTTTCTTTAGCCACCCCTTACCCGGGCACCGAGTTCTACGACTTTTGCCGCCAGCATGGCTATCTGCAGGACGAGGCCATGGTGAACGGCCAGACCGGCTATCAACAATGCATCGTTGATTACCCGGGGCTGGCCGCGGCGGAGATTTTCGCGGCGGTGCCCAAGTTCTATCGCCGCTTCTACTTCCGCCCCAGCTACATGGCCCGGGCAGCCCTGGTGATGCTGCGGGACCCCGGGGAACGTAAGCGGCTGCTCAAGGAAGGCCGGCAGTTTTTGCACTTCATCTTCCGGCGGCGCCAGTGCCCCGAGGAACAGGTGGAGGCTGGCGGTAATTGTCGATAACGCTCAAGGAGATCTTGCATCTCATCCTTCAGGGTGGTCCTGGCTTCTGCCAGATCGCCATCACTAACGCCTGCAACGCCCACTGCCGCTTTTGCAATTTTCCCCAGGTGCCGTCCGCTTCCCGGGTCATGGCCGATACTTCCCGCCTCTTCCGGGGCCTGGCCGCTTTGCCTCAGGCAGGCGTCCAATATCTCTGCTTCACCGGCGGTGAACCCCTGCTTTACCCGGACCTGCTCCCAGTCTTGCACCGCTGCCGGGAATTGGGCCTCAATACCCTCCTCTGCACCAATGGCTCTTTGCTCAATTCCGGCTGGATTGCCGCCCTGCAAGCCGCGGGCCTGGAAACCCTGATTATTTCCCTGGACGCCCCTTCCGCGGCCCAACACGACCGCCACCGGGGCCTGCCGGGCCTCACCGACCATATCCGGGATCTGCTGCCGCACCTTAGGCGCCACCATTTGAACCCGGTGGCCTCGGTAACCCTGAGCCGAATGGTGGACGACCTGGAAGGCATGCTCCAATTCCTGGCCCGCCTCGGTTTTCAACGGGTCACCTTTTCATATCCCATCACCCGGCTGCACTCCTCCTACCTCGGGTTTGCCGAGCACTACACGGTGGACTTCACCCCGGAAGAACTCTACCGCTGGTTCGGCCGCATCAAAGAATTGAAGGCCACCTCTCCCCTGGCCATTCTTAACCCCAGGCTGGGCCTCACCGACCTGCAACGCCAACTGGAGCACCGCCGCGGCCGCTTCCCCTGCCTGGCGGGATACAAATACTTCTTCGTGGACTGGCATCTTACGGTCTCCCGCTGCCATTACCAGGCCGAACCCCTGGGCTCCCTGGAGGAAATTCACCTTCTGAGCCCCATCCGCGACGGCTGCCAGTCCTGCACCATCGACTGCTACCGCGACCCCAGCGTCTACCAATATTTGGCGGTCTCCGTGGCCGACGGCCTGGCCGCCCTGCGCCAGGGCAGATGGCTCCAGGGCCTGGGCATCCTGTTCCATCCCTATAACTTCCTCTCCCTGGCCGCCTTGTTGGAGGGCCGTCATTGGGTGCGGGGGTGAAGGACCGGGGACCGGGGACCGGAAACGAAGGGCGGATGTTTGGCTCGCCTCTCCCGTCTCCCTTCTCCCATCCTCCCTCCAAAATAGTCATCTTCACCGCCGATGATTTTGGCCTTTCTGAAGCCCTGAATGGCGCAGTGGCCCTGGCGCACCGCCAGGGGCTGCTCCGCGGCGCCAGTTTGATGGCCGCGGGGCCGCGGGCTGAGGAGGCCCTGCGGCTGGCCCGGGAACTTCCCAGCCTCTGTCTGGGGGTGCATCTTACCCTGATCCAGGGCCGGGCCGTCTTGCCCCCCCGGCAGATTCCGCATCTGGTGGACCCCCAGGGCCGCTTCCCTGACCATCCGGTGCAGGTTGGTTGGCGTTATTTTTGGCAACCCCAGGTGCTCCCGGAAATCAAAGGGGAACTGAGGGCCCAGATCGAGACGGTGCTCCGGGAAGATTTGCGCCTCTGGTTTTTGAACGGCCACCTCAATCTCCAGGTCCATCCCAGGATCTTGCCTCTGGTGCTGGACCTGGCGCGGGAATACGGCATCCCGGCGCTGCGTCTGCCTCGGGAGGACTGGCGCGCCACCCTGGCCCTGGCCCCGGATGGCCCGCTGCCCAAGGTCGCCCAGGGATTGATCTTCGCCCTCCTCTGTCGCCGGGCGCGGCGGCAGATCCGGGACGCCGGGATTATTTGCAATGACCAGCTTTTCGGGCTGTTGAATGACGGCCGGATGACCGAAACCTACCTTCTGGGTCTGATCCCGCGGCTGCAACCCGGACTTACCGAGATTTATTGCCATCCCGGAATGGAGGCCGATACGGAATTGCCCCCTTGGGGCCCGGCTTACCAGCGCCAGCAAGAGCTGGCCGCCCTCCTCAGCCCCCGCCTCCATGCGGCCCTGGCCGTGGCCGGTATAGAACTGAGCGACTTCCGGGAACTTTCGTTAAGGGGCGGAAAATTATAGGGGCATGGCGTTCTGGGCCCGATCTTCTCCTTCATTCCTTCCTTGACACCATCGCGCCGGATTCTTATTTTTTAGCCAACGAACCCGGAGGAGGAAATTTTCCCGTGGCCAAAGCAGCCAAGCCCAGGTGCGACGTCGATCCGGTTTGCAATCTCGACCTGAAGGCCATGCACGGCAAGTTCGCTTATGATTTTGAAGACCAAACCTACTGGTTCTGCTCCGAGGCCTGCCGGGAGCAGTTCGCCGCCCAGCCCCATAAATTTATCGAGGCCGGGGCCCGGCCTGTCTGCAAAGTGGACCCGGTGTGCCGCCTGGACCTGAAGGCCGGGCACGGCAAATTTGCCTATGACTTTGAAGACGAAACTTATTGGTTCTGTTCGGAGGCTTGCCGGGAGGAGTTTACCGCCCAACCGCAGAAATACCTGAAGGAACCGGGAAAATAAAACCGGCCTAAGCCGAAGCCGTAGAACACCTTGGCCGGTCGTGAAATGCCGCGAGTAGGGGCGGTTCTCGAACCGCCCCGACATTTTTTCGCCTGATTTTGCCCGAAGAGAACGACCCAACGGGTCGCCCTAACTGCTAACTGCTAACTGCTCCCTGCTCCCTTTTCTCACCCCAGCGCGGCGATGGCCTCTCCCCGGAGCCGGGCCCGCATGCCTTGGCTTTCTCGGGTCATCTGGTCTCGGTTAGGGCTGCTGGACAGATAAATATTGCATAAATGTCCTTGCAGGCCAAGGAGGATTGGCTCGATCATCTCCTCCGGCAGCACCAGGGCGCGGGATTTGGTGCGGGTCTCTGGCGCGGCCACCTCCAGCACCCCGTCCTTCCCCCACTGCCGGAAGATGGCGGTGAGCAGGGCCACCGGCCAGGCACAATCCGACACCACCACGACTTCGGCAGCCCCCACCGCGTAGTGGTTTCCGTTAAAAGAGACGGCCAGACCGCCGCCGGCCCGCACTGTTTTTAGGGCCTGGACGTCGGTGATGCTGTCGCCCACGTAGATGGTGTCCGCCAGGGTGAAGCCGGTTTTCGCCAGGCTGTCGGCCACGGCCTTGGCCTTTTCCGCCCCGCCCACCGGCTTGACCTCCCGCAGCACCGCGCCGATCTCCATTTGCGGCAGGTACTCCAGGAATATCCGCTCCAGCCGGCCAATCGCCTCTTGCACCGGTGCAGGCAAATCCGTCAGCGACTTGACCCCCGCCGGCAAGTCGATGGCCGGGGCCGCCAGAATCTCCCCTTCCAGGCGCCGCAGCTCCGTGGCCTCCGCCGGGGTCAACGGGTAGCGGTCCAGGTCCAGCTCGGTGCAAAAGATATGCTCGGCGTCAAATCCCAGCCTGGTCCCCACCGCTTCGGCAAACTGGCGGTAGCTGGTGCTGATTTCAAAAATGGGAAAGTTGCAGCGGTGCAGAAACCGGTAAGCCTCTTCCGCCCCGGTCAGCAGCCGGATATGCTGCCGGGAAAAATCCCGGAGCAGGGCATTGGTCAGGCCGTGCCCCTTGAGAAAGGGCAGGATGAGCTTCAGGGTGTCGCCCGCCTGGTATCCCGGCTTTTGGGCAATATCCGCACAGTAATCGTCATAACGGCTCAACTGGGTAAAGAAGCGGTCGCCGCCGGGTTCAATAAACTCCCGGCAGAGCTCGAAGGCGTTGTCATTGAGGGCCAGCGGCCCCTCGCAGTCCGTATCCAGTTGCATCCGAAGCATGTTTTATCCTTTGGATTATACCTTTCGCAAAGGCACCAAGACGCCAGAATTATTATTATAAGATGCGAGCGTCTTTGCGCCTTAGCGTCTTGGCGAGACCGATATTATTCCTGGTGTCAATGAAATCTCAATAAGGAAAAATTTATCAAACCAATTCTTCCACCTGCTCGGTCAGGTCGATGCCTTCAGGAATCAGCCTCCCGGCCAGGCTCACCCCCTCCCGGCTCAGGTGGAATGCCCCTGCCGCCAGGTTTTTCAGGGTCAACAAAATCAGGGGAAACTCCCGGCGCAGTTCCTCGGCCCGGAGCAGGGCGAACAGGGGTTCCGCTTCCCCTTCCTGCGCCTGGATTTGGGCCAGGGTTTGGGTATTTCGCTTCCGCTCCCACTGCTCCCAGCCGGCCGCGAAGGCGGCGTCGCTCAGGGGAAAGCGAAAATAGGCCACCGGCGGGCCGGCGTCCAGCCTCGGGGTGGCCAGGTGCATCATGGCCCCGGCCTCCCGGGCCCGGGCCGACATAAGCTGCCACATCACCTCCTGCCAGGCGCCCTTCGGGCCGCCGGGCAGCGCCGGGTGCAGGTTGAGGCAGAGGAAAGTGCGGCATAAAAGCTCGCTGAGGATCAGCATATAGCCTGCCATCACCACCACTTCCACTTGGAAACCTTGCAAACGCTGGATCACCTCGGCGTCGTAGGCCCGGCGGAAGGCGGCCAGCTCCGGGGCCTTTTGCCGGATCAGACCCCGCAATTCCCGGGAGGAGTGGGTCACCAGCGGCACTCCCCGGCGGCGCACCGCGGCCAGGAAGTGGTCCGAGGCCCTGGTCCCCCCCGGCTCCCGGTCGCAAAAGACGTAGGCCAGGCGCCCCGGAATGAAGCCGGATTCAATCCGGTCCAGCACCGCGTTGAATAAATCCAGCGCCGCCTGGTCCCGGCCGCTGGAAAACCAGCCGAAGGTGAACATGGTTACCTTAACCCACTCCATTTTTTAGACTCGTTCCCAAGCTTTGCTTGGGAACGCTATAATAAGCCAAGCTAAGCTTGGCAACCATTTTCGTTCCCAAGTGCAACTTGGGAACGAGCCAAAAAAAATAAGTCTTAATTTGTTATATTATTGCCCAACAAATGCTTGTTTTTTCATTTTTTAAATTTTCTTCTTGGAAGCTTTTGCAAAAAGTTGAAGAGTGCGGAGTGTATCATCGGTGAAGTAGGTTTTTTGCTTCTGGAAAGTGTGAGCCAATTCCTGGAGGAGGTCACGAAAATCCCATAGGGTGATACCCATGTTTTTAGACTTGGAATCTACTTCATCCTCCCATCCCCACGTGACAATAATCCGGGAATAGTTTTCATCATGAAAACCATAACGTTTGAGGGTTTCGATTACCTCCGTTGCCGTGAATTTTCTCTCAGCAAAAAATCCTAGGGTTCGCCTCTGGCCTGCCTGTTTTAAACGCATCTTTAGCTCATCTGTGCTAAATGGCTTGGCTGTAAGGCGGGAGTAGCCTCCAGAGATTGAGACACCGCTTTCTATATGGTAGCGTTCAAGGGTAAGCGGGTTTATAGCAAGTAGGTCTATTTCATACTGGCCTGGACATTTAATGTTGGGAATGGTAGCCCACCGCTTGATGTACCGGCAGTATGCTTCCACGACTTTTTCGGTGGTCTCCATAGGTAGTTTACCTTAAAGGTAGTAGTTTTTTTCTGGTTCCCAAGCTCTCGCTTGGGAACCTCATTTTATGCAAAGCTCAGCTTTGCAGGGCGGTTCAAGGAAATAAGCCTTGTCTTAAAGGGACATATCCCCCAAGCAGAGCTTGGGCCAAAATTTACGTTCCCAAGCAAGAGCTTGGGAACGAGTCTAAAAGGCCGTGCTTCCGTCCCCACGTCTCCGGTCTCCCGGCTCACCGCAACCGCTCGATAATCCTTTCCATTACCCTCTTATCCGGATAGCCTTTCCGCCCGCGACCGCCCAATTTATAGGCCGCGGCGTGCTCCGCCAGCCGCACCGCCTGGGGCAGATTGAGGCCGATGAGCAGCCCGGCAATGTAGCCCGCCGCGAAGACGTCGCCGGCCCCTACGGTGTCCACCGGCTGCCCCTCAAAGGTGGACGGGATATCCAGATAGCGCACCGGGGTGAGGAGCCGGGCGCCCAGGGGACCCCGCTTGATCAGGATGATGGGCGGGGCCCAGTCGGGATGGCGCTGCAGGCCGCCTCCCAGGAGGGCCCACTCCGCCTCGGTCACCAGGAGGGTCTCCACCTGCTCCAGCAACTCATCCAGCGCCGCCCGGCCGCGGCGGGCGTAGAGTTCGCCGGGGTCGAAGGTGAGGCGGGGCCCAGCCGTTAACCGCCGGGCGATTTGCTTTTGCACCGCCAGCGGCCCTTCATCCGCAAAAGAAGTCAGGTGCAGGAACCTGGCGCGCTCCAGGGCCTCCCAGGGCAAATCCCTTTCAATCAGGTCGTCGTTGGTGTTGGGGGCCACCAGGATAGTGCGTTCGCCCTCCGGGTCCACCAGGATGTAAGCCCGGCCGCTTTCGCCGTCTTGCACCAGATAATCCAGATTGACCCAGGCCAGGCCCTCTCTGAGGAAAGCGCCATCCGCATCTTCTCCTACCCGCCCCACCAGGGCCGCCGGGAACCCCAGGCGCGCCAGGGCATAGGCGGTGTTGGCCGCCTGGCCGCCCCCGAACCGGCCAACCGATCGAGCAAAGCGCGGCAAAAAGGCCCGCAGTCGAACCTCCGCCTCCAGGCTCAGCGCCTCTTCCCCGCCCCGGGCCAGGCCGGTGCCCCACTCTTTCAGAAACCCGGCAATATCGGGCACCCGATAGACCAGGTCGAGGTTGATGGCCCCCAGGCAAATAACTTGCGGCTTCATGGCAAGAAACCTATCAATATTTCCGATGCCGGTCAAGGCGGCTGGCCTGAGATACCGGGACGATTCGAAAATCCTCCCAGCCTCGCGTTTATTTTTTCTCCCGCCTCAGGGGCTAGGAAGCCGGGCGAATACTATGGATTCTGCGGTTGACGATGATTTTGGTAAGAGAATCTTTGGCTAATTGATTAACTCTGAGGCTGCCAGGCCCTGGATTTTTGCCAAAGAAGCACTAACTTAAATATTTAGGACTTTATCAAGGAAAATCTATGCATCGCCTCATCAAGATCAGGATCATCCGTGACTTTGAATACCTGGAGGAGCGCTGGCGCGGCCAGCCGGACCTCCTTTTTGAAGCCAGCTCGCGGCCCCAGTCCCACTTCCGCCCGGCGGCGGATTTCTATGAGACCGACCAGGGGTTGGTGCTGCGCCTGGAACTGGCCGGGGTCAAGCCGGACAGCCTGTCCCTCTCTCTGGCCGGCCAGGAGCTCGTGGTCCGGGGCCGCCGGCAGCCCCCGCCGCCGGCCGGCCTCCGGCGCTTTTTTCACCTGGAGATGGGCTTCGGCGCCTTTGAGCGCGGCTTTATCCTGCCCATCCCCGTTGACCCACAGGGCGTCCAGGCCCGGTTCCTGGACGGCATCCTGGAGATTACCCTGCCCCGGAAGGCCCCACAATTTCGCCAGATTCCGGTGAAATCGGCCGACCGGGAATAACCATAACGGAGACCTCATGGCTACTGAATTACCTGAAACCCAATCGCCCGAGTCGGGCGCTCAAGAAACCCAACCGCCCGAGTCGGGCGCTCAAGAAATCCAACCCAGCCCGCGGGTGCTGGCTATCTTGCCGCAACCGGACCTGGTGCTCTTTCCCCGCCTGATCATGCCCGTGGTCCTGTGGGACGATTCCTCCCAGAAGCTGGTGCAAGACGCCCTGTTCCAGGACAAGATCTTCGGCCTCCTGGCTAGCCGGGGGCATAAAGTCGAAGGCTATGGGCCGGAAGACCTTTACGAGGTGGGCACTGCCGCCGTCATCCTGAAGATGCGCAAGGCCGAGGATGACTCCGTCCGCCTGCTGGTCCAGGGCCTGTACCGCTTCCGGGTGGAGGAGTGGCTCGGTTTTGCTCCCTATTTCGCCGCCAAAATCGCTCCCGTCTCGGAAGAATACGAACCGGACCTGGAGCTGGAGGCCCTGGCCTCCAACGTCAAGGGCCTCTTTGTAAAGATGATGGAGCTTTCTCCCACGCTGCCAGTCGAATTGGGCACCCTGGTCCGGGATTTGGGCGACCCCCGCATCCTGGCCGACGTCACCGCCGGCAGTCTCAATATCTCCAAGACCGAGAAACAGGAACTGCTGGAGACCCTCTCCGTCAAAGAGCGTCTGCGCCGGATTTTGACCCTGGTCAGCCGGGAAATCGAAATCCTGGAGCTGGGCAAAAAGATCCAGGCCGAAGTCAAGGTCGAGCTGGACAAGGCTCAGAAGGAGTATTACCTCCGGGAGCACATTAAGGTCCTGCAACGGGAATTGGGAGAAGGCGAAGAAAAAGGCCGCGAAATCGAGGAGTTGCAATTTCGCCTGGAGGAGGCGGACCTGCCGCCCCACGCCAAGAAAGAAGCCCAGCGGGAGCTGACCCGCCTGAACCGCACCCCGCCCACCTCCCCGGACCACCAGGTGATCCGCAATTACCTGGAGTGGATGATCGAGCTCCCCTGGAGCAAGGCCACGGAAGACAATCTGGACCTGGCCCAGGCCCGGAAAATCCTGGACGATGATCACTACGACCTGGAAAAAGTCAAGAAGCGCACCCTCGAATACCTGGCGGTGCGCCAACTGAAGCCGGACATGAAGGGTCCCATCCTCTGTTTCGTGGGGCCGCCCGGCACCGGCAAGACCTCCCTGGGCCGGTCCATCGCCCGCGCCCTGGGTCGCAAATTCGTGCGCCTCTCTCTGGGGGGCGTGCGGGATGAGGCCGAGATTCGCGGCCACCGCCGCACCTACGTCGGGGCTTTACCGGGCCGCATCATCCAAAGCATGCGCCGGGCCGGCTCCAATAACCCGGTCTTCATCCTTGACGAAGTAGACAAAATCGGCGCCGATTTCCGCGGCGACCCCTCCTCCGCCCTCCTGGAGGTCCTGGACCCGGAGCAGAACTTCTCCTTTTCCGACCATTATCTGGACGTGGGCTTCGACCTCTCCAAGGTGATGTTCATCACCACCGCCAACCTGCTGGACCCCATCCCGCCGGCTCTGCGGGACCGCATGGAGGTCCTGGAACTGGTGGGTTACACCGAGGAGGAGAAGCTGGACATCGCCTTTTCCTTCCTCATTCCCCGCCAGTTGGAGGCCCACGGCCTGACCGCCGCCCAGTTGGAGATCAGCCCCGGGGTGATTCGCCTGGTTATCGCCTCCTATACCCGGGAGGCGGGCCTGCGCAACCTGGAGCGGGAGATCGCCTCATTGTGCCGGGGCGCCGCCCGGGAAATCGCCGAAGGCGTCAAGACCCACGTGGTGATCAATGAAGCCGAGGTCGCCCCATATCTGGGCCCGCCCAGGTTCTTCCGGGAGGCGGCCCTGGACCACCCCGAACCCGGGGTGGCCACCGGTCTCGCCTGGACCCCCGCCGGCGGCGAACTCCTGTTCATCGAAGTGCTGCGCATGCCGGGCAAGAGCCATCTCAAACTCACCGGCCAGTTGGGCGACGTCATGAAGGAGTCCGCCAATGCCGCCCTGTCCTACATCCGGGCCCGGGCCCCGTTTTTGGGCATCGAAGAAGACTTCTTCGAGAGCGCCGACCTCCATATCCACGTGCCCGCTGGGGCTATCCCCAAGGATGGGCCTTCCGCCGGCCTGGCCCTGCTCTGCGCCTTGGTGTCGCTCCTGTCGAACCGGCCCATCAAGAAGGGCCTGGCCATGACCGGTGAGATCACCCTGCGGGGCCACGTCCTGCCGGTGGGGGGCATCAAGAACAAGGTTCTGGCGGCCCACCGGGCCGGCATCAAGGAGATCATCATCCCGACCCAAAACCAGGTGGACCTGGAAGAGATTCCGGCCCCGGTGCGCCAGGATCTCCTGTTCTACCCGGTGGCCACCCTGGAACAGGCCCTGGAGATCGCCTTCCCGCCCCAATGAAGAGAAGGTAAATTGAGACGGTTGCAAATAATCTTTGGGAGGGGGGGAAGGGGGCAGCTGCGGCGCTCCCCCCAAAAAATTTTCGCTAACCCTTTAGCCTGCGTTATTCTTTATCAGGGAACCCGTGCCGCCATAGAATCTTTTTCTGGGTAGCTCTGGGGTCCCACCTGTGCGAAAATGGTGGGGCGGGCCTTAGTGGCCCAGGCCTGCCGAAGTGGGGGCGTCTAGGTCCCCCAGCTTACTTTGAACCTTGGACTTTAAACTATCTCAATCGGAGGGGAACCATGGCCGTTTTCATCTGCGAAAAATGCGGCAATCGCCTGGAAATCCGCTGCAAACCCAAGAAATGCCCCGCCTGCGGCACCAGCGGCACCATGGGCAAACAGGCCCCCGCCGCACCCACCAAGAAGGGGAAGAAATAACGGCATGGTGGCCCAGGCTTTCTAGCCGGAGCAGGATTTCGGCCAGCCTGGAAAGGCTGGGCCACCAGGCAAAAAACTTGGGCAAGGAGTGTAGAGGCGGTTTTCGAATCGCCCCGGAATCTCTAAAACATATTTCAAAACCTATCTCAGGCTGCGAATATGTCCGCCGCGGGAAAAAGTTTTGGAGGGGCGGGCTTGAACCCCGCCCCTTGTATACTAACGGAGTATCCAAGACACATGTCTTCCTATGAGGTAGTCATCATTGGAGCGGGGCCGGCTGGCCTGTTTGCCGCCCTGAAACTGGCGGATTCCGGGGTGGGGCGAGTCTTGCTGGTGGAACAGGGGCCAGCCCTGGAGGAGCGCCGCCGGGACCAGCCTGGTGGTCTCCTTTGTGGTTGGGGCGGGGCGGGAGCCTTCAGCGACGGCAAGCTCATCCTCTCCCCGGAAGTGGGCGGTTTTTTAAATGAGCTACTGCCTCTGGAAGACCTATCCACTCTGATCCAGGAAGTCGACGGCATCTATCAACAGTTGGGGGCGCCGTCCGAACTCTATGGGGGTGACCCCGATACCCTGGAACTTCTTAAGACTGAGGCCCGTCATAGCGGGATGATTTTCATCCCCACGCATTTGCGCCACATTGGCACGGAAAATTGCCAAAAAATTCTCCAGCGTTTGAGAGGGGATCTGGTCGGCCGGGTGGAGGTCCGCACCCAATGCCGGGCCCACTGTATCCTGGCAAAAGACGCCACGGTCAATGGAGTGGCTTTGGAAAATGGCGAGCAGGTGGAGGCGCGTTACGTCATCGCCGCTCCTGGCCGGGCCGGGGCCGCCTGGATTCGGGAGGAGGCCCGCCGCCTGGCCATTCCGTCGGTCCCCAGTCCGGTGGATATCGGGGTGCGCGTCGAAGTCCCGGCCCCGGTGCTTTCCCCACTGACCGCGGTAGCCTACGAAGCCAAACTGATTTACTACTCCCGCACCTTCGATGACAAGGTGCGCACTTTCTGTATGACCCCTTACGGCGAGGTAGTTTTAGAAGACGTGGACGGCTTAATCACGGTGAATGGCCACAGTTATGCCTCACGGAAAACCGAAAACAGCAATTTTGCCATTCTGGTAAGTTCTACCTTTACTGAGCCCTTCGATGATCCCATCAGCTACGGCCAGTATATCGCGCGCCTGGCCAATCTGTTGGGAAAGGGGGCCTTGGTGCAGCGACTGGGCGACCTCCAGGCCGGCCGCCGCACCACCGCCGCTCGCCTGGAGCGTTGTCTTACCCGGCCCACCCTCAAAAGCGCCACCCCGGGGGATTTGAGCTTCGTCCTCCCCTACCGTTACCTGAAAGATATTCTGGAAATGTTGGAGGCTCTGGAAACTCTGGTTCCAGGGATCAATAGCCTTCACACCCTGCTCTACGGCGTGGAAGTGAAGTTTTACTCCCAGCGCCTGAAATTGAGTCCGGAATTGGAGACCCCCATCGGCAACCTGTTCGTCATTGGCGACGGCGCCGGGATCACCCGAGGGTTGATCCAGGCCTCCGCCAGCGGCCTCATTGCCGCCCGCACCATAATCCGCGGAAGGTAAAAAGACAAAGGCGACTAAGAATGGGGCTGACGGCGGGCGGATTAAACCGAGCCAGGACTTGCTACAGGCTGGTGCCTCAGCAGGATATCAGGCGCCTTGGGTCCGCAATTGAAAACCAGATCAAAAGTGGACAGGTTGGCGAGGAATTCTCCCCAAAGCTGTGGATAAATGGGGGCAACATATCTGAAATAACGCAGTTCAATACCCTCCCGATGGAAAAGGTCGGCATCAAGATATTTCTTGGCCTGGCTCTGGGCCAGGAAAACTGAGCCCCCCATGGCCCGGCAGATTTCGATGAGAAGTTGGGTGGCCCTTCCTTTAACCCCCAACCGGGATAAAAGAACCAGTCGGGTTTTGATCTGGAAGCAATTCATGAGATAGTTGATAATCGCCAGGTTCAGGTCGATGAGCTTTTCGAAGCGCCCTGCAAACAACTCTTCCATAAATCCGAGATGGTCTCCGAGATAGGGGGCATTCCCATAGGCACTCTTAAGGCTTTCCAGGTGTTTACGCGGCCAGCGCCCCTCGTAGCAGATTCTCACCTGGTTAATGTTCTGTTCTCCCAAACCCTTCTTCCACACCGGAATGGTCAGCCACAGGGCCCCTTGATCGTTTTTAAAACGGTTTCTGCTGATCCAGGTCGTCCCATGGGGAAACTGAACTTCGTCCAGGATTATCAGGACGTCGGAGAGGAGGCCTTTGTAGAAAAAGCCGGGAAAGGGGCAAAAATACGGGTGATTAGCCGAAATAATCATGTCGTGCCTTTGAGACCGTCCCAGACCTTGGCTGCAGGTTCGCCCCATGGTCCGCTTTGGCCATATTGCCGGCGCCGCCAGAAGGTCTGATTAGAAAATAATCGGCGCGAGCGGCAGGTCAACGAATCCGGCGAAAAAAACTTAAAATACCAGGGTTAGGGTGAGGGGAGGAATAATAAAAACTTTTGGCAATGACTGGAAGAAATGAAAATCAGGAGAGCATAAGACTGGAGGGAGAAATGAGTAAAATCAAGGTGGAAAGGCATCCCAGCGCCGAAAGATTGTCAGACCTGGGGGTCTCGAACTGGCCCATCTGGACCAAGGAGGCCTCGGAATTTCCCTGGACCTACGAGGAGCCGGAAACCTGCTATCTGCTGGAGGGCCAGGTGACCGTCACCTGCCCGGAGGGCGACCCGGTCAAATTCGGTAAGGGCGACCTGGTGACCTTCCCGCAGGGCCTGTCCTGCACCTGGAAGATCAGTAAGGACGTGAAAAAGCACTACCGGTTTGGGTAAGAGAGGCGGGCCCCGAGGCCCGTCCCACCGGCAAGAGGGGCACAGGCCGGAAAGCCTGTGCCCCCTGGATTTCCTATCCCCTGCTCTTTTATTCCGCCTCGCTCCAATCCAACCGCCCCGATTTTTCCAGGGCCGCCCCGCTGTCCGCCTTTATTCTTTCCTGGTCGAGTTAGCTATTTTCCCGGCGGCTCATTGGTGGCCGGGCCGGAAGGCTGGCGGTCCTCCCGGGAGCCGCTACAGGTGAGGTTTTCACTGGTCCAAAGGCGCTGCATCCGGGGAGCTTCCTGGCGTTCGTCACAAGGTTCATGGCCGCAGACGGGGCATTCCGGGGTGGCGCAGGGGTCGGCATGGACGAGGATGTCGGCCTGGCCTCCAAAGTGAGCGCTCAGGATATTTTCCAGCTTCTTGACTTCGGCATGGCTGGTCTCCAGGTTCAGCTCCCGGGGCAGGATGAGGTGGAAGTCAATGAAGACGTGCTGACCGCTGCGCCGGGCCCGGAGCTGGTGGACATCAATCCACAGGTCCCGGCGATGCCGGGCGATAACTTCACAGATCTCTTGTAAGAGTTGCGGGTCCGACTTATCCAGAAGCGCCGCGGAAGATTGATGGACCAGCCGGGCGCCGATCCAGATGATATTGAAAGCCACCAGGAAGGCCAGGGCGCCGTCCAGCCAGTTCCAGCCGATGACCATGACGGCAAGCAATCCAACCACGACCCCGATGGTGGTATAGACATCGGTGAGGATATGCTTGCCGTCGGCCACCAGGACGATGGATTTGGTGCGCCTCCCCACCAGCACCAGGGCTAACCCCAAGATGAGATTGACCACCGCCGTGCCCGAAATCAAGACCAGGCCGCTCTCTAATTTAGGAATAGGTTGCGGGTGGAAGAGTCGGGGCCAGGCTGTGTAAAAGATTCCCAGAGCCGCCAGGATGATGAGGGCCCCTTCGAAGCCGGCGGAGAAATACTCCATCTTGCCGTGGCCATAAGGGTGGCAGGGGTCGGGGCTGCGGGCCGCGAAGATGATGGTCCAGAGGGCAAAGGCCGCCGCCACCACGTTGATAATGGACTCCAGGGCGTCGGAAAGGATGGCCGCGGAGTTCGTCAGCCAGAAGGCCACAAATTTCACCGCCATCAACCCGACGCTGATGGCCAGCGAGGCCGAGATGGCCAGGAGACGGAGCTTGAGGTTGTTGGTGGCGGGTGAGTTCATGCGCCTCTTTGGCGAATCGCCCCTTAGTTCATTGACATTAAAAATATAATTTTCTTTTTGGGTGGTAGCAAGCGGGATAGCTAAATTTGCGTTAGACCAGCAGGACAAATTTCTCCTCCGGAAAACAATCAGTGCTGAACCCCAGGCCGTCTTCGGTGTGGCGAATGGTTTGGCTTCGGCAAATCCGCAAAGCCACTATAGGATGAGGTAGTCCAGGCCTCCAACCTGGGGCGCCGGGAAACTGCTCCCTGAAAGTTATATCCCCGGGAACAAGAAGACCTGGGCCAGGATGAGGGCGGCCACGGCCAGGCGGTAAACGGCAAAGGGGATGAAGGTGTGATGTTGCAGAAAGCGCAGGAAATACTTGATGGTAAGGTAGCTGGAAAGCACTGCGGCCAGGAAGCCCACTACAGCAGGCAGCAGGGTCAGTCCCCCATTGCTGCTTTCCTGGAGCCATTTGGGAATATGGTGCAGGCCGGCGCCGGCGATGATGGGGGTGGCCAGTAGGAAGGAAAAGTGGGCGGCGGAGCGGCGGTTAAGCCCCAGGAAAAGCCCGGTGGTCATGGTGATGCCGCTGCGGGAGACTCCGGGCATGATGGCCAGGGCCTGGGAGAGGCCGATTAGCAGGGCGTCCCTGAAATTGATCTGGTCCAGATGGCGGATGTGCCGGGCCAGCTTCTCGGCCAGGATCAGCAGAACCGCCAGGCCGCCCATGAGCAGGGCGATGCGGGCCGGTTCCCGGAAGATGGTCTCGGCCTTCTGCTCCAGGAGCATCCCGGCCACCGCCCCGGGAATGACCCCCACGATCAGATAAAAGAGGAGATAGCGTTCCGGGCGATTATAACGGCTGGGAAAGATAAAGGCCCGGCCCATCTCCAACCAATCCCGGTGGAAGTAACTCAGCAGGGCCGCCAAGCTGCCGACATGCAGGAGGATGTCAAAGCCGAGCCCCCCGCCAGAAACCTTAAAATAGTGCTCCAACAGGGCCAGATGGGCGGAACTGGAAATGGGTAGAAACTCGGTGATCCCTTGGACAATGCCGAGGAGTAGAGCGGTTAAAGGGTGCATGGAAATGCAATGTACCACAAGGCTCAGGGCCAGGCAACCCGAAAAGGTTGCCTGACCCTGGAAAATCATGGAGATTTTCCGGAAAGGCAGGTGACCCGGTCCGGCTGGACCCGCAGCAGAGTGACCCCCTGGGGCAGGCTGAGAGAGACGCTGAGGCGCGAACGCCCTCGACCCAAGATTGAGGTGTCCACCGTAGCCTTGAGATCCTCGACTTTCAATCTCTTCACCAGGGGCCAGGGACCCTGGACGGTAACGGTCACCTGGTCCGGCTTCAGATTAACCGGAGTCGGCTCCGGGTATACGGTCACCCCCGGAATGGTGCGGGTCAGCATCTTGGGCTGAATGTCCAGCTCGGCCAGGATAGGAACCTGATTTTTCAGGGTGAGATGGAGGTTCTTAAAATCGAGGTCGGTGGGCAAGACCGTCATTTCCGTCAAATGGCGCACCTCAATGGGGTAGGTGGGAATAAATTTAAGATCGGTCAGTTCCTCTTGCGGACCGCTGACCGTGACCTGTTCCGGCCTGGTCTTGACGCCCTTCAGCTCATAGCCCTCCGGCGGACTGCCGACCACTGCCGGCTTGATGAACAGGGTGGCGGTGAAGGAGGTGGAGAGGTTAATGGTGATGGCGGCGGGCTGAATGCGATTCACCACCACGCCCTGAGGGAAAGAAAAACTGTGCGGACCCGGATAAAAGGTATGCTGGCCGCTCTTCAGGCCATCCAAGTCAATGGGATAGATCTGGCGGGTTTGGGAGAGCCGGTTTACCTGAGAGCGGGGGCCGATAATCTGGACCTCCAGCTCCGTCGGGACCTCGCCGGTGACCACCATTTTGGCCGGCAAATTGACAAACTCCACCGCCATATGTAGGCTGGTTTCAGTGCGTTCCTCCCGGCCCACGGCAAACCACAAGGCCAGCGCCAGCAGCAGAGATAGAAGCTTGAGGGCCCGATTACGGTTTAAAGAAGCGAGCCAGCCTTTCAATCCAGGTTCCTTTCCCTTCGCCGGGGGTCTCCATCAGGTCTTCCAGGAGCCGGCGTAACTCCTCGGAGCTGAGGTCCTGGCGCAGCTTGCCGCCCCGGGCCAGGGAGATCTGGCCGCTGGTTTCCGAAACCACCAGAACCACGGCGTCGGTATGTTCGCTCAGGCCCACCGCCGCCCGGTGCCGGGTGCCCAGGGTGGGGTCCAGATTGGGATTTTTCGACAGGG
>Ga0326728_10004485_pt1 | contig 41201 bp, 34 predicted proteins | sample MB3enrmetagenome_FD_207602 | JGI IMG/M metagenome (GOLD analysis project Ga0326728, IMG submission 207602) | Lab enriched peat soil microbial communities from McLean, Ithaca, NY, United States - MB31MN | ecosystem: Environmental > Terrestrial > Soil > Wetlands > Peat | place: USA: New York... | reverse complement strand
AGGAAGTTCCGGGTAATATCCCGGGTCTCCGGCAGGTTCTGCAGATAGACCAGGATATCGGTCAGCTCCTGCGCCGTGAGCTGCCCCCAGGCCAGTTTCTTGCCGGCGAACTGGGCGCGCATTTTGGCCCCGTGGTTCCACATCTGCTGCGCCAGCACCAGCGGGTCGGCCAGCGATTCCCAGTGCGCCACCGGAGGCGCTTCCGGCAGCGGCGAGGTCGCGATCCCGTGGCAGTCGGCGCAGTGCTTGGTTTGGAATGCCAACTTGCCCCGGCCGGCGTCGCCGGGCTTTTCGAAGTACCGCGCCGAGACGAAATAAGCGAACAGGTCCGCCGCGCCCTCGGGACTCAACTGGGCCTTCACGATGCCGATCTTCTTCATCGCCGCCCACATATCGGGCGCGTGGTTCCACATCAGGCTGGCCATTACCGCGGGAGTGTAGTCGCGGTCGACGAGTTTCGATAAATCGCCGCCGAGTTTACCGCCAGCTCCGTTGATGCTGTGGCACTGGACGCACTGCTCGCGCTGAAAAAGCTGCTCCCCCCGGCTGGCTTCCCCAACGGGCAGGTCGGCCGCCAGCAGGATCCGGCCAGCCAATGCGGCCGCCGCTATCACCCGAACCATCGACATTACAGATCTCCTATAGGACCACCCGGAATCCACTCATGAAGATGTTGGTCCGGAACGCCTCGTAGACGTAGAAGTCTTCGCCGTAACCGTACCACTTCCACTCGGTGTTCCAGTATAAGCGTTTCTGGACCGGCACGGAAAGCCGCACCAGAGGCTGGTAATAGTGCGACGTCCGGCTGCCATTGGAGAGGAACAGCGAGCCGCCGACGACGAGTTTGGCCGCCGCGTAGCCCGGCAAAGCCAGCGTCATGGCCGAGGTCGCGGTGTGCGCGTTGTCGCGGTACGACGAAATCCCCGGAGCGAGGAGATTCCCCAGGTACGCGATGTCGGAGCGGAACGTCGAGCGGTCGTATTCTCCCATCAGGCTGATCCGCTTGCCGCCGTTGGGATTCCAGAAGATCGATAGGGCGTTATCGCGGCTCCGGAGATCGTAGCGGATGGATGGGTCGGGGTTCTGATTGTCGAGCACCTGGAACCGCGCCTGGAGAGCCAGCGCATTGGTCAACTTGTATTGCGCCCGCGCCCGCCCCTTCTGGTAGTCGTTCAAGCTGGTACGGAAGTACACGTTGTCGCTGGACGCGCCTTCGTAATCCAGATTCATCGACAGCTTCTGGCTGGCACGGAACACCGCGCCCGCCAGCGCGACGTTGCGATGGAGTTGGCCGCTCGCCAGGCTGCCGCTCTGGCTCAGTTGCCCGGCCAGCACAGTGGCGTCGCCCCACACGAACCGGTACCCCGCGCGCAGCGTGAGCTTCGAGCTGGCAGCGACGATGACCTCGATCTGTTGCTGGTTGTAGTTCACGACCTGCTCGTAGTTCAGGGCCGTGACCACTTGGGGAATTGTGGTCCCCGTTGGAATCAGCGTGTTCTCCGTAAAGCTCTGGGTAACGAACGGCGATGCCGCATCGTGGTACCGGTCGGTCATCCACGATTCGACGATGCGCACCCGCCGCAGAGGCCGCAGCTCGAAGCCGGCGCTCCCGGTGGTGTGCGGCTGGTTGGCCGAGCCGGTGCCCAGGTTCTGCTGGCCGCTGTAGAACAATAGCGAGCTGAGCAGGACGAAGTTGCCGGTGGCCGCGTCGCTGTAATTCACGGTGGTTTTGGGCTCGCTGAACACGAACTGGCCGTACAGGTCGATCCACGGAAACGGGTTGGCGGTGGCCATCGCCTTGCTATAGATGCTGTTGCCGCGGATGCCGTAAGCTTCCTGCAAACGGCTCAGATCGATCGTCTGTCCCAGCAAGGTGCTGGTCCGGTCGCCCGGAGTGGCGCCGCTCTCCGACGCCTGGTCGTCATCCTTAAAGGTCGTGCCGCCCTGTTCCAGCGTCAGGTGGAAGCGGTTGTACTCGAATCGCAGACCGCCCCGGTAGTTGTTGGTGCTGTCGCGGAGCAGCGTCGGCACGGCGAATTCATCGCTTTGGTCGGGCACCCAATCGGTGATCCCGTTTCCGTATCCGGAATTGCGGTCGAAAGCCAGGTACGGAATGATGCGCTTTCCCGGGAGAAGCTCCAGGTCCACGCTCAGGTTCCTGCGGTGGATGTCGAAAGACTGTTCGTTGAAACCGGCCGGGGCGGTGGGATTGGCGAACGACGGCGTGGCGTTGAAATACGCCATGTTCCGGTAGTCGAAGGTCAGGTCGTAGACTCCGGACTTCTTGGCGTTCACGTGGGCCGTGCTGTACGGGTCTCCGCCCCATCCGTAGCCGCGCGCGTCCAAGCGGTCGAAGAGCCGCTTCTTGGGATCGACGATGCTGAAGTCGAGTCCCGTAAGCTTCGGTCCCTGGCCCAGGTCGACCAGGCTGCGATACATGTCCGAATTGCCGTCCACGTTGGTTCGCCAGCGATAGCCGAAATCGACGCTACCCGTGAACCAGTCGTCCGCGGCCGGCGCCGGGTTCGCCGGCGCGGTTTCGGGAGCGGCTTTGGCGCTTTGCTGGGCCGGGGCCGGGTTCGCCGCCTCGGGCTTGGCCTGTTGGTCCGCCGCGGCGGGCGCCGGCTGCGCAAACGCCGGGACCATCAAGAATAGTGCGAGTAGGAATTTCATTTGAGGAAGTCCCGGCTCACGTAAGAGCCATGCACCTTCTGGTGGCACACGTTACAGTTTCGGAACCGCGCGTCGTTCAGGTTGTGGAACGACGGCGGCACCGTGCCCAAAGTGCCGTTGGCCGGAGGGGCGGTCGACGGCAGGTTGGAGTGGCACTCCAGACAGACGAAGCGCACTTCCGCGCGGGTGAGCATTCGCGGATTCGCCGAGCCGTGCGGCATGTGGCAGGCGGTGCAGCCTTCCAGCCGCACGGGAGGGTGTTCGAAGGTGAACGGACCGCGCTTGTCGCCGTGGCACTTGATGCACCCCGGCTCATTGCCGATGGAAGCCTGCACCGTGCGCGCCGTCGAATTCCCGTGCGGATTGTGGCAGTCCACGCAAGTCATGGCGTTTTCCGGGAGGCGGTGCCGGTAGGGGCGCTGGAAGCTCGCCCAGACATCGGCGTGGCAAGCGGCGCACTGGGCGTTGACGTCCGCCGGCCGGCGGGCCACCAATCCGTTCGGCCCATTCTTGTGGATGGAGTGGCAGGCCACGCAACTCACGTCGTTGCGTGCGTGGCTGCTGTTGATGCGCCCCGCGTGGGTGGGTTGATTGAGGTGGCAGGTGAGGCAGAGTTTGTCCGCATCCGCCGGCTTCATCTTCGCCGGATTGCGGATATCGGCGGCGCTCATGGAATCCATGTGCTTGCTGGCGGGTCCGTGGCAGGATTCGCAGGCCTTGGTGGCGAAGCCCCGCTTCTTGTCGGTCTCTACAGCGTAGTGCGGATTCTTAGCGAAGGCTTTGCTGATGTCTTCGTGGCAGGACGCGCACATTTCCGAACCGATGTATTCCGCCGGTTTCTTGTCGGCGGCTGCCGGTTCTGCCGGTTTGGCGGGCGTCTGGGCAGCGGGGGCGCCGGTTTTGTCTTGAGCGCCCCCCACGGTAACGATGGCCAGCAGGGCCGCCGCCATCCCCAGACGCGTTGCCCGTACGCTGCGCGTCAGAGTAGGGACCTGGCGCATCCCCGCGCGTTGCGGCGGTCGGAGCATAAAGGTCGTCTCCCGAAGTCAGGATTATTCCAGTTTACTGCCCGGCATGTACCTGTGCCGGGCCCACGCATCATTCGAGCCATGACAAGGCGCCGGCTTACATACCTGCGTGTACCGCGGTGGCGGCGAAGTCCGCGCCCGTTCCGTGGCACAGTTGGCAACTCTCGCCGAATTTTGCGTTGGTGTTGAGCACCGCGTGCGCCATCGACCCGGTATCCAGGTGGCAAGCCGTGCAGGCCGAAGTCGTGGCCGGAGCCGGGTTCAGCAGGCCTTGCGGATCGGTTACCGCGTTCTTGCCGATCGGCAGAACGGACTCCGAACCTCCGGTGTGGCACATGTAGCATTCCGCCGTGTCCTGAACCGAACCAGTGGGACCCATCGCCGGATACAGCGTGGTGGTGAAGTCATTGATACTTCCTCCATGGCCGATGATGGTATACGTGTCTCCGAAAGTCTTGATAGTCACGCCGCTGTGGATCTTGTGAACCATCATCGCGAAGTTGATCCCTTGCGGGGGCAGCAACTGTTGCGCGGCGACGGTGGCGCTGGAACGCGTACTCGAATCGGTATTGGCCGGGTTATGGCAGATTGGGCAGTAGGTCACGTTGTTGCGAAGATCGCCGTGGACTTCCAGATAGGAGTGGCAGGCATTGCAGTTGGCCATCGCCACCACCGTGCGGCGGGGCGTCACGGGCGAACCGTCGACGGAGAAATAGATGACCTGGTTGACGCCGCCATAATTGGTGGCGCCCGGCGCAAGAGTGGCGGATAGCCGGCCTTCGATGCCAATCACAAAGGTTCCGGTGGCCTTGGCCGGCACCGCGTGGGTGAACGTGTAAGTGCAAGTTCCCGCCGTGCAGGTGGCCGATGTAGCCGATTCGGTGACATATCCGGGAGTCGTCACATCGGACCCGAAGTTGGTGTTGCCGTAATCGGTGGTGGGACCCGCCATGGTGAGCGAGAGGGAATTCGAGCCTGTCGTGAAACTGCTCATCGGAATCGGGTTCTTGTTGTTGTCCAGCACGGTGAACGTCACGGTCGGCTTCTGCCCGGCGGCGCCGTTGGCGACTTTGACCAGGGTGAAATTGAGCCCGGTGATTTCGGGCGCCTGGTCGGCGATGGTATGCGCACCGATGATGGAGGCGTCGAACGACGACGTGCCCTGCGGAATGTGACAGGTCGCGCACTTGCTGTCGTCCGGCTCCGCTCCCGCGGCGTGGTTGGCCCCGGTCGTGAAATTGACATTGTCGTGGCAGGAACCGCAGGCCACGGCGCTAGGGGTGGTGAGCCAGGCGTTGGTCTGCGCCGCTCCGTTCTTGGGATTGTGACAGGTCTCGCAGCGCTCGATATTGGCTGGATACACCACGGCCGAAAAGTCGCTGACCGCGTTGTTGTGGCCGACGATCTGATAGGGCTTACCGGCCACGACTGTGGGGAGCGAACTGCCCATGTGGATCATGTGGATGAAGACCTTCATGTCCAGGCTGTTGCCGGTATTCGGATCCACGGTCTGCGGCTGGTGGCACATAATACATATGCCCACCGACCGGCGCGACCCGCCATGCGCGGCCAGGCCGTTGGTGCTGGTGGTGGTGATGGCGCTCCCGTGACAGGCGTTGCAATCGGCATTGCGCACCACGTCGCGGGGCTGGGGAGTTCCGACGCCCGACGGGATGAAATCGAAGGTGGTATCGGCATAGCTGGTTCCCAAACCCCACGTCGTCAGGTTGCGCGAACCATAGATGCCGATCCGGTTGGTCAGGTTGGCATTGAACCCCGCCGGCGCCGTCGTCTTGAAGGTGTAAATGTACTCGCCGGTGGAGACTGTTTGCGTGGTTCCACCGGAATCGGTGGTGGCCTGCGTCCCTGTCGCCGTGCCGGTGGCCGCCGCGACCACATGGGTGATATAGGATGCGAACTGGGTCTGCCCGGTGGGAATATACGCCGCCAGGAAACTCAACGAGATGGTTCCCGGCGTGACCACGCCTGTCGAGTCCAAGGCCGCCCCGGTGGGGTCCGTCAGCTTATAATCGACGCTGATCGTCCCGTTGGCGGCGATCTTAGCCGAAACCACGTTGATGTTCATACCTGGCGACACGTACTCGACCAGCGCCGGGTCGGCGTAGTATGCCTTGTCGTGCGGCGAAAGGCTGACTTTCTTGTCGGCGCTCAGCGCCACCGACCCGGCAATGACACCCAGTACCAGGGCGCACCGCACTACCGCGAAAACCGAAGAAGGAATCCGCATACGTTTCTCCATTTATAAATCCACTGGCATCGCCCAAGATCGCCGCCGGCTTACATGCCGGCGTGCACCGCGGTGGCACTGTAGGCTGCGCCCGTTCCGTGGCACACCTGGCAACTCTCGCCGAATTTTGCGTCGGTGTTCTGCACCGCGTGCGCCAGGGTCGCGGTATCGAGGTGGCAAGCCGTGCAGGCCGAAGTCGTAGCCGGAGCCGGGTTCAGCAGACCTTGCTGATCGGTTACTGCGTTCTTGCCGATCGGCAGAACGGACTCCGAACCTCCGGTGTGGCACATGTAGCATTCCGCCGTGTCCTGAACCGAACCCGTGGGACCCATCGCCGGATACAGCGTGGTGGTGAAGTCGTTGATACTCCCTCCATGGCCGATGATGGTATACGTGTCTCCGAAAGTCTTGATTGTCACGCCGCTGTGGATCTTGTGAACCATCATCGCGAAGTTGATCCCTTGCGGGGGCAGCAACTGTTGCGCGGCGACGGTGGCGCTGGGACGCGTGCTCGAATCGGTGTTGGCCGGGTTATGGCAGATTGGGCAGTAGGTTACGTTGTTGCGAAGACTGCCGTGGACTTCCAGGTAGGAGTGGCAGGCATTGCAGTTGGCCATCGCCACCACGGTGCGGCGGGGCGCCACCGGCGAACCGTCCACGGAGAAGTAGATGACCTGGTTGACGCCGCCATAGTTGGTGGTCACCTGGTCGGTGGTGCCCGCCAGAAGCGTGGCGGAAAGCCGCCCTTCGATGCCAATCGCAAAGGTTCCGGTGGCCTTGGCCGGCACCGCGTGGGTGAACATGTAGGTGCAGGTCCCCGCCGTGCAGGTGGCCGATGTGGCCGATTCGGTGACGTATCCGGGGGTGGTCACATCGGACCCAAAGTTGGTGTTGCCGTAATCGGTGGTCGGCCCCGCCATGGTGAGCGAGAGGGAATTCGAGCCTGTCGTGAAACTGCTCATGGGAATCGGGTTCTTGCTATTGTCCAGCACGGTGAACGTCACGGTCGGCTTCTGCCCGGCGGCGCCGTTGGCGACTTTGACCAGGGTGAAATTGAGCCCCGCGATGCCGGGCGCCTGGTCGGCGATGGTATGCGCACCAATAATGGAGGCATCGAACGGAATCTCGCCCTGCTGAATGTGGCAGTTCGCGCACTCGTTGTCATCCGGCTGGGGGCCTCCGGCGTGGTTGGTCCCGAGCGCGAAATTGACATTGTCGTGGCAGGAACCGCAGGCCACGGCGCCGGGGGTGGTGAGCCATGCGTTGGTCTGCGCCGCTCCGTTCTTGGGATTGTGGCAGGTCTGGCAGCGCTCGATGTTGGCTGGATACACCACGCTCGAAAAGTCGTTCACCGAATTTTGAAATCCGATGATCTGATAGGGTTTACCGCCCACCACGGAGGGAAGCGAACTACCCATGTGGATCTTGTGGATGAAGACCTTCATGTCCAGGGTGTTGCCGGAGTTCGGATCCACGGTCTGCGGCTGGTGGCACATGATACAGATGCCCACCGACCGGCGCGACCCGCCATGCGCGGCCAGGCCATTGGTGCTGGTGGTGGTGATGGCGCTCCCGTGACAGGCGTTGCAATCGGCATTGCGCACCACGTCGCGCGGCTGCGGAGTGCCGACGCCCGACGGAATGAAATCGAAGGTGGTGTCGGCGTAGTTCGTACCCAAGCCCCACGCCGTCAGGTTGCGCGAACCATAGATGCCGATCCGGTTGGTCAGGTTGGCATTGAATCCCGCCGGCGCCGTCGTCTTGAAGGTATAGATGTACTCGCCAGTCGAGACCGTTGCCGTGGTTCCACCGGAATCGCCGGAGGCCTGCGTAGCGGTCGCCGTGCCGGTGGCAGCCGCGACCGTACGTGTAATATAGGATGCGAACTGCGCCTGCCCGCTGGGAATATACGCCGCCAGGAAACTCACCGAGATGGTCCCCGGCGTGAGCACGCCCGTCGAGTCCAAGGCCGCCCCCGTGGGATCCGTCAGCTTATAATCGACGCTGATCGTACCGTTGGTGGCGATTTTAGCCGAAACCACGGTAATGTTCAGACCCGGCTGAACGTAGTCGACCACCGCCGGATCGGCGTAGAACGCCTTATCGTGTGGCGAAAGGCCGGCTTTCTTGTCGGCGCTGACCAGCGCCACAGACCCGGCGATAACACCCAGTACCAGAGCGTAGCGCGCGACCGCGAAGACCGAAGAAGGGATCCGCATGCTTCATCTCCAAAGAGTTTAGAAAAACGACATGGTTTCGGAGCACCCTTTCATCGGGAAGCAACCCGACGCCCAGTGCCCCGCTAGGAAGTTCCGAGAACTTGCACGCCGGTTCAATCTGACGACCTGCCTGGCGCGTGGACCACACAAATTTCTACGCTTTTTCCGCAACGTGTCGAACCTTCCGAGGCATTCATCCAAGCAACCCGCCAACCAAACAGAGTTGCAGTAGTTTGGGCTCTTAATCCCTTTGTTATCTTTGTGTCGGAAAATCAGTCACGTGAGTTTGGGATTTCCAACACAAGTGGGATGGGTGAAAAGACGGGTGGTCACTGGGTGAAATTCCGCCAATGAGGTCTGATTTTCCGCTTGGGTAGCGGGTGAGTCTACACTTGGCGGGTTGCCCGGGGACCCCAACGGGGCGCAACTGCAAGTGTCGGGATCACGAAATTGCGGCCGAAGCGTCGCGTTTCGCAAATGCTGAGATCGGTGTACAGAAAATTCCTAGTCCTCTCAAGATTTTTCTTGACAGGAGAGGTACCAATCAGTACCCTATATTTTTTAAGGGAATACCTTAAATCAGTACTAGGGAAAACCTGATGATGACGCCTGTTGCTCTTCCTGCTCCCGCATCTGCCGAGCGTTACCGCCGGTTGTCTGCGGATGCCCTGCGCCAGCGGGCTTTAGAGCGCCTCTATGAACGCCGGGCCGCCTTGCAGAACCTGATCACCGCGCTGGAGAATTACCAGCACTCGCGAGAAGTTCGCCGGGCTCATTGTATTGACATCAGCGTGATTGCGCAGAAGTACTCGTCAGATTCCGCTCAATCGCGAATTTGACCAGTCCCACCAGATCGTGGACGTTCAGTTTGCGCATGAGGCTGGCGCGATAGGTATCCACGGTTTTGGGGCTGATGTCCAGCAACTCCGCGATGTCCTTCGCGCGTAGCCCATTCACGAGATAGGAGAATACCTCCATCTCGCGAGGACTAAGCGAGGCCAGCGGGTCGGCTTGCACGCGGTTTTCGGCTTTGGTGAACAGGCCGGCGCCGCGCAGCAACGGCGAGACATAGACACCCCCGTCGCGGACGAAGGTGATGGCATCCAGCAGGTGGCGGAAGGGACCGTCTTTGAGCAGGTACCCGTCGGCCCCCGCCCGCAACGCCTCCATCACCGTCGAATCTTCCTGGCTGAAGGAAAGGATTACCAGCTTGCCGGTATATCCCGACTGCCGCAGCCGCCGGACGACTTCGGCGCCCGTCATGCCGGGCATCTGCAGGTCCAGAATGGCGAAGTCCGGCTTCAGGTTCTGCACCATTTCCAAAGCCTGCGGACCGTCGGCGGCCTGACCCAGGATCTTGATTCCGCGCTCGCGGCACAGGGCCGCGAAGCCCTCCCGTACGATCGCCTGATCGTCGGCCAGGACCACGCTTACGTCTATGGTTTCGTCCATTGGTTCTCCCGGCGCCATCTCTCGGGCCCCGATTGCGCCCCGCGGTTCATTCCGCGGAAAAAGGCGCTGAAAGTACTAGTGTAGTGCCACTCGCTCCGCTCTCAACGTCCAGTCTGGCTTCCAACGACGAAGCCTGTTCCTGGATCGACCGCAACCCGATCCCCGCCGCCACGCTGGCCGGCGCGCTCCGAAGCGCCACTACATCAAATCCTACACCGTTGTCCCGGATGGTGAACCGCAACCGGCCGTTCAAGCTTTCCAGAACCGCGTCCACGCGGGTGGCCCGGGCATGCCGTGTCAGGTTGGAAAGCGCCTCTTGAACCGTGCGATAAACCAGCACCTTGATCGGCAGATCCGGCTGTTGCGGCAGAGCCTCGATGCGTAAGGATGCTTGCATGGTCTGGGGGATGCCGCTCAAGTCCCACAATTGGCGGACCGCTTCCTCCATCGTAAAGCGTTGCCATTCAGGCGGATGCAAGCGTCTCGACAACCCCCGCACCTGCTCCACCGCTTCGCGCAACAGCACCGACAAGCGTTCCAGGGCATGGCGCACCGCTTCGGGCGGCTCGGGAAGCTGCTGCGAGACCGTTTCCAGTTGCAACCGCATGGCCGCCAGCATCTGCCCGACTCCGGTGTGCAGTTCCCGGCCCAGCCGTTGCCGCTCCAGTTCCACTTGACGCTGCGCTTTGATCCCGGCCCGCTTGGGTCCTTTTCCCTGCGCGGCGGCCCGCGCCTCCGCGCCCGAAACCAGGCTGCGCTCCACCTTCTCCAAACGAAAGTATTGGCGCAATAAAGCGTTCTGCAGGTTGGCCAGCCCACACGACACCCGATCGCTCATCCAGAGCCTCTGTTCCTGCGCGCCAAATTCCACAAGCAGTGGGTATGCCGGAACATCACTACGGACTGATCCGGGTTCTGCGGCCTGGCTCAACCAGACGGCTCCTATCGTAAAAAGATCTATCCTAGCTAGAATGCCAGCATTAGGGCATGTCTGGCAATTCCGGAAAGTACTTAGTACGTTACTTACTTTCCTTAGCACTTGCAATCGGATCGGGAAAAGCTTATAAGAGAATCACCGATGGCACGAGCACTCGATTTTTTCCCTCGCTTCGCGATCTTCCTTGCGGGAGTGGCCGCGGGCGTTCTGACCAATTCCCGGCGCGGCCGTGACGCCGGCGTCGACCCGGCGGCGTCCCAGGATCTGAAACTTTCGATCATGACCGATCTGGAGACCCGGCTGGGCGTCTCCGATGCCGCCAACGCCGCCCGATTTACGCAGATCGAAGCCCGGTTGGAAGAACACGCCACCAAACTGGCGGAAGTTCCTTCCACCGCCCAACTGGTGGCCGCCATGGAAGGTTTGCTCTCCAAGACCATGACGTCGCTGGACGAACGCCTGACCACCCAGGCCCACTCCATCGAAGTCCTCAAGACCACGGTTTCGCAGACCGACAGCCTGCTCGAGCGGGTCCTCGAATCTCTGGATTCCCTGCAGACCTATACCGACCCGGCCGAGTTCGCCGAAGACGCTTTGCTGCATCGGCCGGTGGTGTAACCCCCGGCGCATCTCTGGCTCCCGGCGCATCTCCGACTCCCGGCACACAGGGGAACGGCATTCCAGCCTTTCCCTTTTTTGTTGTGCTTCACGAAGGCCGGAGGACGGCCTCCGGCGTTTTCCGGTTTAATTCCGGCGCGAAACGTTTTATCCTCAGGGAACGGTCCATGGATCTGGTCAAAGTGTTAGCCCAGTTACGCGAGGAGTTGGCGAGTCTCGACGCCGCCATTTTCAGCCTGGAACGTCTCCAACAAGACCCTGGTGCGCGCCGCCGCGGCCGTCCCCCAAAAGCGCTTACGGACGTCCCGAAGACCGCGCCCGGAGACCCGGAAAAGCCTTCCGGGCGCAAGGACGGCTGAAGCCCGCGGCCGCCAGCCCCCTGGCGCGGCTCCCGCGACTATACTGGTCGCATGTATACGCGCCGAAGCTGGCGGGAGAAGATGGACAATCCGAACCTGCCGAAGGTGGTGGACATACCGCCCAACTGGCAAACGCGGCGCGGCCCGGGAACCATGCTGATCCCCAGTCCGCGCCAGGTGGAGGCTCTTATTCGCAGCGTGCGCAAGGGCCAGCTCATTACCGTCACCGGGATCCGCGAGGTGCTGGCCGCGCAACACATGACCGACCTCACCTGCCCGCTGACCACCGGCATTTTCGTGCGCATCGCCGCCGAGGCCGCCGAAGAGGACGCCCAAGCCGGAAAGACCCGGATCACCCCGTATTGGCGTGTGGTGAAAGACGATGGATCGCTGAATCCGAAATTCCCCGGCGGCGCCGGCCGGCAAGCCGAGCGGCTGCGCGCCGAAGGCCACCGCATTCTGCCCGCCCGTGGCAAGCGTCCCCCGCGCGTGGTGGCGATCTAACGAACCAGCGATTCCGCGCTCCCGTCCCGCTACTGGAGAGGCCCGGCGGTGGCGTGCCCGCTATACGCTTCCAGAACTTCTTCCGGAGTCCCGCGGGCCTTAACGCGGCCGTGTTCCAGCCAGATACTGTGGTCGCACAAATGTTTCACCATCTCGGGAACGTGGGAGACGAACAACAGCGTCTTGCCCGCCCGTTTGAACTCGCAGATACGGTCGAAACACTTGGCCTGGAAGGCCTGGTCGCCCACGGCCAGCACCTCGTCGATGATCAGAATGTCGGGTTCCACGTGGATGGCCACGGAGAACGCCAGGCGCATCACCATGCCGCTCGAATAGGTGCGGATGGGCTGGTGGATGAACTCGCCGATGCCGGAGAAGTCCACGATGGCGTCGAAACACTCGGCGGTGCGCTTGCGGCTCAAACCCAGGATGGAAGCGTTGAGAAAGACGTTCTCGCTCCCCGTGAGGTCCGGGTGGAAACCGGTGCCGAGCTCCAGCAGCGCCGCCACTTTGCCGTTCACTTCCATGCGGCCTTCGTTGGGACGGGTGAGGCCGGCCACCAGGCTCAACAGGGTACTCTTGCCCGCGCCATTGGCGCCCACGATCGCCAGGCTCTCGCCTTCCTCCACGCGGAAAGAAACGTCCCTGAGGGCGTAGAACACTTCCTGGTGGCGCTTCCGCAGCCGTTCCTCGAGAAACACGCGCAGCAGTTTGCTGCCCCCGGTGCGGGAGAAGCATTTGGAGACCTGTTGGAATTCGATTACGGCCATGGGATCACATGTGGTCGAAGAATCCGGCCTTCAACCGGCGAAATACGACAAAGCCCGCGCCCAGCGTCAATAGCGAACAGAACGTCAGGTTTCTGATCAGCGGCCAACCCGGCGCGATCCCGCTCCACAGGATGTTCCGTAATGCCAGGATCATGGCGGCCACCGGATTGTAGTGAACAATGCCGTGGATTTGCGGGGGAACCCGGTCATACGAATAGAAGATCGGCACGAAGTAGAACAGAACCGTATTCACCGACTCCACCACGTAACGCGTATCGCGAATGTACACGTTGATGGCCGATGTCGCCATAGCCAGCCCGCACACGAACACAATCTCCATCAACCATACATACGGAAGCCAGATCCAATAGCGGTTGACTCCCAGTCCCGACCCCAGCGTAAACGCAAACAGGATGCCGATTTGAATCAGCAGGTGGACGCAGTTTCCCAGCACCGTGGCCACCGGAAACAGTTCCCGCGGCACCGTCACGCGCTTCATGATGGAGTAGTTTTCCATCAGCGAGCCGGTCCCCGTGTTCCACGCCATGGCGAAGAAATTGAACGGCACCAGGCCGCACAGCAGAAACACCGCCATGTCGTGTTGCTTGCTGCTGGGAAAGATTATGGTGAAGACAAAGGCCAGCGCGCCCATGGTCACCAGGGGATTCAGCACGCTCCAGAGGACCCCCAGCGACATGTTCCGGTAGCGGACCTTGAAGTCTTTCTTGACGAGATTGCTCAGCACGAAGCTATAGTCGCCGTTCCACATGCGCATTCCGCGAACCGTCATTGTAGCGCGGGTGAGGCGCGGCGCCGCTGGTCCCCGCGTCTTTTTCGTTTTCCGGTGGGGCGGACGGGCGCGGCAAGGCATAATGGAAGACTGACGAGACGACCCAGTGAAACGCAGATTTACCCCAATTTTAGCGATATAAATCTCCGCCGCCGCCGTCGCGGCCCTGCTTTGCCTGTATGCCGCGATCGCGCAACCCGCCCCACAAAAACCTATCGTGCCTGCAGACCGTGCCCGGCGCCGCAGATGTTGACGGCGATGCCCATGGCCTGGAACATGGCGGCTTTGGCGGCCAGGGCGCGGTTGGCCGCGGCGCTGTCCGGCCCGTAGGCCACCTGGATGTGATTGGCCTTGTGTTTGGCCATGAACTGGTCGCGCGAAACGCCGTACGTCACGGCGTGCATGACGGGCCATTGCGGGGTGGTAATCTGCCAACGCCGCTCGGTTTCCTCCGAGGGCAGTCCGATGGCCTTGCCCCTGCCGATATCGGCGTGCAACTGGCCCCCTTCCAGGTAAATGCGGCTCCAGACGATCTCGCCCGGTTTGCTGACGCCCTTGATGGTGCCGCCGCCCAGGCGGAAATACATGGACGGCTGGCGTTCGCTCACCGCGCCGGCATATCCGCCGACCAGGTGGTTGGGCGGAACGGAGCCCGAGATCTCGTAGAGCCACACGAACTCGCCGCCGTATGATTCGCCGTAGCGCACGTCGTGCAGGGTGGTTTCGGGATCGAAGCCCAGGCGGGTCCACACCCGGTTGGTAACCAATGCGTCCAGGCCGGCGCACTCGTCCACCTCGTTGAAGTGAGGCAGCGCCCGTCCTTCATACAAGACGCGGCAATTGCCGGCGGCCGAAACCGGCGGCCGGTCGACGTTGTTGAGCAAACCTTCCGTCAGGTCGGAGGCCGGCGCCAGGTCCTTCAAGCCTTGCTGGTACTGGATGCCGATGATGTCGCATCCGAATTCGTCGGCGATGCGCAGCGCGGCAATGTACATCTTGCACTGTTCCAGGATCTGCGCGTCGGTGAGATCGGTTTCGGGATTCGAACCGGTGCGGAACTTCATGCCTTTCTGGTCGAGCCACGTGCGCACGGCTTGCGCTTCGCTATCGGGCACGGTGCGCATGGCGGCGTAGAGTGTCGACTGGCTCAGGCGTTCCTTAAAGACCCCGAAGGGCATCATGTTCTCGTCGGGGATGATGGCGTTGTACATGCCCATACAGCCCTCGTCGAAGATGCCCATGATGGCCCGCTCGCGCTTTATACGGCCGGCCAGCTCGCTCCCGATGGTCTGGGCTTCCTCCGGCAATCGGAACGACGCCAGCGAACGGGCGTGAGAGGTGTCGTGCTCCACCGCGCCATGGCGAAGCCACTGGCGAAGGCCATGGAGGAAGAACTCGTCGGTGAAATCCCGGCTCCACAACGTGGCATATGGGACTCCGGCTTTGGTCAGGCAGGCGTTGAGGTTGAGCATGCCCACCAAGCCCGGCCACTCGCCGCTCCAGTTGGCTACGGTGAGGATGGGACCCTGGTGCGCCACCAGGCCGGCCAAGACATGATGGCTGTACTGCCACATGGCTTCGCAGACCACCAACGGCGCCTTCTCGGGAATGTTGCGGAAGACCTGGTTCCCGTACTTCTGGCTGTCGATCAGTCCGTGCCGGCGCTCGGGATCGTACGGGTGGCCGCGCTCGATCTGGCGGCCTTCGCGGCGGATGGCCTCCATCACGGCCTGTTCGGCCTTCTCCTGGGCGGCCCAGCAGCTTCGGTTGGCCGACAACCGTAGGTCGCCGCTGGCGACTAAGTAGATGAGATCTGACATTGTGAATTCCTGCCGGCCAGTGGGCGATCCCCACTTGGGAATGCAGCCCATGCCGACCCGAGTCTATCAACCTGCGCGCCTCGTGTCAAACGTATTTATCGCTAAAACTGGCCTATCTGGTGAGGGGCCTTGAGTTGGACGGTGTCGGGAACTACAATGGCGGACGGGACTCGCTGAATAATTATGTCGTACTATCTCGCCATCGATCTCGGCGCCGAAAGCGGGCGGGTCATGCTCGGCGGCTTGCACGGAGACAGACTGTCTCTGGAGGAATTGCATCGTTTTGCAAACCAGCCGGTGCATCTTCCCTCGGGCCGCTATTGGGACGCCTTCCGGCTTCACCACGAAATGGTGGAGGGGCTGACCATCGCGGGCCGGCGGAAGCTCGCCGTCGACGGGATCGGGGTCGACACCTGGGGCGTGGATTACGGCCTGATCGGCCGGGACGGCGGGCTGGTGGATTGTCCGCGGTGCTACCGCGACGAGCGCACCGACGGCGTGCCGGAGAAGCTGTTCGGCGTGGTGCCGCGCTCCGAAGTGTTCGCGCGGACCGGCATCCAGATCATGGCGATCAACACCCTATACCAGCTTTACTCCATGCGGCTGGCCGGGTCGCCCGCGCTTCAGTCGGCCGATAAGCTGCTGTTTATGCCCGATCTTTTCCTGTACTGGCTGACCGGAGAGACGCGCAACGAGGTCTCCATCGCCAGCACGTCCCAGTTCTACGACCCGAAGACGCGGCGCTTCGACACGGAATTGCTGCGCCGCCTGGGGATTCCTTCCCGCATCCTGGCGGAGCTGATCGAACCGGGACGGCGGCTGGGAACGCTGTTGCCGCGGTTGGCGGAAGCTACCGGCTTGGGCGCCGTCCCGGTATACGCCACCACGTCGCACGACACCGCTTCGGCGGTGGCTGCCGTTCCGGCCCAGGGAGACGATTGGTGCTATGTCAGCTCGGGCACCTGGTCGCTGATGGGCGTGGAACTGCCGGCGCCGGTGATCGACGAGAAATCGGCGGCCTTGAATTACACCAACGAAGCGGGATTCGGCGGCACTACGCGGTTGCTGAAGAACATCGCCGGTCTGTGGCTGCTGCAGGAGTGCCGCCGCGATTGGGCGGCGAAAGGGGAATCGCACAGCTACGCCGAACTGGCGAAGCTGGCGGAACAGGCCGGTCCGGCGCCGGCCATTATCGATCCGGACGATTTCCCGCGGCCCGGCGACATGCCGCGGCGCATCGTGGAGTGGTGCCGGGCGCATTCGCTTCCGGTCCCCCGGACCAAGGGCGAGATCTGCCGGGTGATTCTGGAGAGCCTGGCCGAGCGCTACCGGCAGGTACTCGACGGCCTGGAGGAATTGATCGGGCGTAAGATTCGCACCATCCACATCGTGGGCGGCGGGTCGCGCAATGGGTTGCTCAACAAGCTGGTGGCGGCGGCGACCGGGCGCAGGGTGATCGCCGGACCGGTGGAGGCCACGGCAGCGGGCAACGTGCTGGTGCAGGCTATCGGCGCGGGCGAGGTGAAGGACTTGGCGGCGGCGCGGGAGATTGTGCGCCGCTCGTTTGAAATCGAGGTCTTCGAGGGGTTGTAGGGGCCGGGTTGCGGCCGGCCCCCGGGCTTGCCACGCTCACACTCCGCGGCAGGCGCCTTTTTCTTAGAACAGGAACTTCATGGCAAGTTGCAGTTCCCGCGGGGTGTTGGCGATACTGCTGATCACCCCCGCCGAACCATAGGTGACGTTACCGCCCGAGTACGCGGGCGCAACCGACGTGCCGGGCGCCCCCAGAACCATGTGATTGGCCAAGTTGAACGCTTCGGCGCGGAACTGCAGCCGTTTGGCTTCGCCGATCGGGATATCCTTCACCAGCGAAACGTCTACATTGATCCACCGCATGGTGCGCAAAAAGCCGATAGGAGTGTCTCCGAAACCATAGCCCGGACCCACCGCGGGCGACGATGGGCTCACGAAGCACGCCGGGTTGTACCACGCGGACACGCTCTGGTTCTGAACCTTGATCCGACAGTTGGGGAGTACGCTGGGCCGGGCGTAACCCGTAATGGAACCGGCGGCATCGGAAAGGTTGGCCGGATCGGTACTGAGCGGGGCGAGACCTGCGATCGAAACCGGCACGCAACCGGTGGCCGACGGCGAGGCGCAGATGTTGCTGGCGCCGCCCCAGCTCGGGTTGAATGCGTTGCCCTCTCGCGCCAGGAACGAGTAGTTGGTTTCCCAGTTGCCGAGCACCCGCGAGAGCAGTCCATGATTCAGCAGTTTCTTTCCACGCCCGAACGGTAACTGGTAAACCACGCTCCAATTGAACACGACGGGTACGTTAAACGTGCAGAACCCCTTCGCCAGATGGCTGTTGAAATAGTACTGATTGGGGGCGCCTTCGGAGCCGTTTTCGGCGTTATAGTCGCCGTTGGAATCGCCCAGGCATTTTTCCCAAGTAAATGCCGCCAGAGTCTCGAGCCCACCCGAGAAGCGTTTCTGGAACTGAGCCTCCAGGGCATGAAAGGTCGTAAAGCCCCAGGATTCCGAGTAATTCCAGCCCTGCGCCGCAAACGGCATATATTCTTTCGCGGTGATCTGCGCCTGGGTCAGCGGCGTGCCCGGGCACGTGAACCCCTGGGCCGCGTTGGGCTCGCAGAACGGGCCGCCCTGCGGATAATTGGCCTTGCAGCACCATTCCAGCCGTTGCGTATGGCTCCCCACGTAGCCGGCGGAAACCATGCTGGAGGCCGTCAATTGCCGCTCGATCTGGGCGTTCCACTGCTGGGATCGCGGATCGGAATAGTCCGGGGCATTGGTATAACCGCCGAACGTGGAGCCCCATGGCGTGGGTGCCACTACCACCGGATTGCTCCCCGCCAAGCCGGTAAGCTGAGACGTGCCGTAGCCGCCGTACGGGCCGCAACTCGTCAGGCTGTTGCAGATGGGCGCAACCGTGGGAGTTGCGGCGGTCCCCATGGGTGCCGTATTGAGCGTATCGGAGACACCGCGCGTCCAGGGCCAGATGGAGCCTTGGAGCGTGTTCTCCGCATTCTGGCTGCGATAGGCGATGGGATCGTAGAAGATCCCGTAGCCCACCCGCAGAACGGTCTTCGGCAAGAAACCCCAGGCGATGCCGAGCCGCGGACCGATATTGTCGCCGATGGCCTTCAGCGCGGGCTGCTGGTTGGGCGAGAACGAGATATTGTTGAGGGTGTTATAGGTGACGCCGCCTACGGTCACGGTAAATGCCGCGTTGGAGCTGTTCAGGCCTCCGGGAACACAGGGCGGCAATTGAGGCGTGCCGCATCCCGTCGAGTACGCGGCGGTTTCCGCCGATCCAATGATGAATTGCTGGGCCTGCAGATTCAGGGCGTTGACGGTTTCGCCGTTGCTGACGAGCAGCTTGACCGCCGGGTCGTAGTCGTACCGCAGTCCGACATTGATCGTCAGGTTGGACCGAACGTGCCATTCGTCCTGGAGGAAAAACCCAAACGGCTGCATGGCGGCGTGGATCTCCTCGTACTGCGGCACGTTCACCGTTAGCCCGGACGGAAGATCCAGCAACATGGAGGCGAGTCCATTCCCCGAAGCGCTGGGGCAGGCAAACAGGCCCGAGGCATTGGTGGGGCAAGTTTGTGTCCCGGACGAAGTGAACGTCTCGTATTGGTTGGTTTCCAACCGGTTCTCGTACAGGTACTCGCCGCCGAACCGGATGGTGTGCTTCCCGCGGATCCAGGTCATGCTGCCGCTGATGTCGCTTTCGGGGTTGGCGCGATGCTGCGCCCCCACATTCCCGATCCCGCTGTTGGCGGACCCGATATAGCTGCCCACGTTCAGAAAGAAGCCCGCCGTGGTGTCCAGGTTCGAGAAGCCGGCGCTGGTCTCGGGGGTAAAGCCTTGTGGATTGGTCGGGTTGACCACCACCGGCCGGGCGTTGAAGCCGCCGCGCACTTCCAGGATGAGGTTCGGCGTGAAAATGTGGTCCCAGGCGCCGCCGATGTTCCAGGTATGGTATGGGCTCGGCGACAGGGAAGTGGTGCCCGCGACAATGCCCGTGTCGGTGTCCCACATCATATAGGCCCGGCCGAATACCGTGTTCTTTTCGCTGAAGCGGTGGTCAATCCGAAAATCGAAATTGTTGGCGACGTCGGTTTTGTTGCGCGCGTCCAGGCAGTTGTCCAGCACCGAAAGGGCGTAATTGGGCGAGAACAAACAGTTCTGCGAATTCGACGTGTAGGCTTTGATCACGGCGACCAGCTTCTGGTCGATCAGACCGCTTGGAATCTTGTTGCAGGCGGTCCCGCCGGAACCTTGAAGCCCGTATCCGGTCTGGCCAAAGACCGCGCCGGGATTCAGCAGCGGCAGCGGGTTTCCCAAGGAATCGCAATAGAACGGCACCGACGAGTTCGGTCCCGATTCGGCGAATGGGTTGTAGATCGTATTTGGAATGACTGCCGTCTTGGCCGCATTGAGGGTTCCGATCAATTCGGGAGATCCCCCCGTGCCGGTGAAGTCGCCCGCCAGTTCCTGTGCGGTCGGCACCAGGGCGAAGGTGTTCTGCGGCTGCGCAAAATGCCATCCTTCATATCCAAAGTAGAAAAACGTCTTGTTGCGGACGATCGGTCCGCCGAAGGTGCCGCCGTAAATGTTTTCCGAGTAGCCCAGCGGCGAGACGGGCGTACCCGAAAGAATGGCCGACGCACCCGCCGTGGTCTGCGTGCCCGCGGCAACTTCGCCGGCTAGTTTGGCGGCCAGCGACGGACAATTTGCCGATGTGCAGAAGCCGCTGAACGGGTTGCGGGCATCGAATATCTGGCTGCGCGCAAAGTCCCAGCCGGAGCCGTGGAAATGGTTGGTTCCCGACTTGGTCACCACGTTTACCACGGAACCCAGCACATTGCCGTATTGCGCGTCGTTATTGTGCGACTGCACCTTGAATTCCTGAATGGTGTCCGCGATCGGCTGGACCGCCCAGCCTCCACCGCGGTCGTCCGTGTTGATAATGCCGTCCAGGTAGAAGGCGTTCGAGCGGTTGCCTGCGCCGTTCACCGAGGGTCTGTAGACCACGGCGCCGGGGATGCCTATGTTGCCGCCGTCCGCGCTGCCGATGCCATTGCCGCCCTGCGCGGTGTTTACCGGGTTGACGCCCGGCTGCAAGATGAGCAACTCCGTGAAGTTGCGGCCGTTGAGGGGCAGTTCGTGCATGGGTTGTTCGTCAATGGTGGTGCCCAATTCGGTGGTGGACCGCTGCACCATCACTTCCACCGATTCGGCGCTGACCGTCACCGTCTCGGTCGAGGCGCCCACTTCCAGCGTGATCTTCTCGGTGAACGTCTGGTTCACGTCGAGCTTGAACACCGGCAGCGCGACTTTCTTGAAGCCGCTCTTCTCCACCGTAAGCGCGTAGTTGCCCGGCAGAAGATTGATGATGGTAAACGTCCCGTCCGCGCTCGTGCTTTTCGAGCTCACGACGTTCGTCTCCTGGTTTACTACGGTTACCTTGGCGTCCGGCACGGTGGCTCCGGACGGGTCCACCACGGCGCCGTTCACAACGGCCGCCGGCGTCTGTGCAAACAACGTCGCACTGGAAACCAAACAGATTAGGATGAGCAGTCCTATTGCGGTTCGGGTCACGTTCATCTCTCGACCTCCCGATCGAACTCCGGAATCGTCATCTTGACCTACACTCAGCCGGCGTTCACCAAAACGCTTCGGCGTCCATTCGACTTGCAAGGGGCCATCCGAGCCGGACTCCCGCGCCGGGCGGCGCCGCGCCTGCCGGGCCGATAACCCGGCCGCCGGGCGTGCCCGCTGGCTGTTTGCATGCTTCTCCTCTAAAACTCGGATATCCCCTGTGCGGCTAATTCAACCACGTTTAGCGTTAAAGAAAAAGGTTCTTAACGCGTTAAGAACCGTTCGGGCCGCCGTGGCGCACGCCGCTGCCCGCAAGAACGCATTTTTGCGGCCGGTGGAGAGTGGCTTTCGCGCGGTGCTCCGAACGGTTCGGTAACCTCGTTACCCGTGGCTGGGGGGTCACAAGCGGGGGAAAAGCGGCATTCAGGCGGACTGCGAAGCTTCGAGGAGCGTGGGGAGGGGTTGTAGGGGCCGGGCCAACCCGGCCCCTCTGGCGGACGGTCCTAATTGCAGGCTCCGCCAAAACAGATCTTCATTGCGAGTTGCAGGTACCGCGGATCGCGGGCGGCCGTGATGTTTCCCGTCGTTGCGCGGGTATTCAGGCCGGTCGGGCCAAAGGTGATGGTGCTGTCGACCGTCGACCACTGCGAGTGGTTGAAGGTGTTGTAAGCCTCCGCGCGGAACTGCCCACTGACCCGGCCTTCTTTGTAAAGGCTGAAGTTCTTGTAGACCGCGGTGTTCCAATTGTTGACGCCCGGTCCGCGGAACTGCGTGGCGGGGGCATCGCCGGTGTTGGCGATGGTGACCGCCGGGCATCCCGCGGCTGGGCACAGACCGCCGCTGAGCTCAGTGGGTTCGGCGAAGGCGGCTGCGTTGAACCAGGTGGTGAATGTCCGATTTTTGCCGCTCAGGACCGGATTCCCGACCATCAACGGGCGCGCGGCGTCTCCGCCGCCCCCAAAGTTGATGGTCGATGTCTCGCCCATCGAGACCGCCGTCATTTGACCGCTGATGAAGCTGGTAATGTCGGAGAACGTCCAGTTGTCGAACACGGCTTTGACGAAGCGGTTCGGGAACACGCGGCTGAGGCTGGGAACCTTGTACAAAAAGTGGAAGGTCAGGATGTTGGGCCGGTCGTAGCCCGCCAAGCCGTAATTCCATATCTTTCGATTCTGAAAGATGGCTACGCCGCTGCAGGTGGTGCTGTCACCCTCGCAGTAATCCATGGCCTTCGAGAATGTGTAAACCGCACCGAATTGCAGACCCTTGGTCACGCGGCGCTGGGCCTGAAGCTGCAGCGAATGGTAGCTGGAGTTGCCCGTGAAGATCTGCATCGGAATGTTTCCCCAGCCCTGGTAGGGGCGGAAGTAGTTGACGGCCAGGGGCGAGGGCGTGGCCGATTGCGGGTTCTGATTCTGCGGCAGGAAATAGGCGCCGTAGGGCACGCTGTTGACTCCCCCGCCGTCGAAGGAGGCCGACTCGGTCTGGCCCAAATGCCGGCCAAAGCTGCCCACATAGGCAGCCGTGACCAGCGTGCCAAAGCCGATTTGCCGCTGGATTTCGAAGTTCGTTTGGTAGGTGGTGATCGCCTTCATGTGCTCGTCGATATCGCGGGAGAAATTGCTCGGCGAAAGCAGGCCGGTCGTGTTGGCCGCCGTTTCGACCGTTCCATTGTACTCGGTGGGCGTCCAGATTGCCGGCGGGTTGAAGAAGAGATTGCCTAAGGTGCCGGCGTCCGGGTGCCCGGGGTGGAAAACTCCGCCGCCGAAACGGACGACCGTCTTGCCATCGGCAAAGGGACTCCAGGCCATGCCAAACCGCGGCGCGAAGATAATGCCGGGGCTGAATACCATGGACGAAGGGTATCCAGGGGTGATGGGCGTGACGACGCCGTTAATGGGATTAGCGGCGGAGCCGGGCACGATCAGGCCGGCGTACAGGTTGGAAACGACTGCCCCGGTGAGCGGGTTGATGGTGACCTTGGCGCCGTTGACCAGCGCCGGCCGGTAGAGCACCGCCGCAGCAGCCGGGTTGAACGTCGCGGGGGCGAAGTTTCCGACGTTGTTGTTGTTGGGCTGCTGCGCCAGCGAATTGGTGACGCGCAGGCCGAAATCGGCGGTCACGCGGCTGGCCACTTTCCAGTGGTCCGTGAGATAGCCCTCTTCCACCAATGTAACGGGGGCGTAGTCGACACGGTTGGTCGCTTCGGTATAGGTGTAAAAGTTGCCCAAGAGCGCGTTGGCGTAACCGTATCCGGTGTCGGTGGTCATGCTAGAGTTGGTCCCGAAGGCAAAGCTTCCGGGGAAGGAGTTGCCGCCTGCCTGGTGATACTGGTTGTACAGAATGTGCTCGTAGAGGATGCCACCTTTAACCAAATGGTTTCCCAGCACCTTGCTTAGGTTGTCGGCCACGCTGTAAGCCGTGGAGTCGTCCACCATCGGGAAGCGGCCGTCGTAGGTGACCGAAGCGGAGCCGGTGATGCTGCTGAAATTGAAAGCCGGAATAAGCCCGTCCGGATTGTCGCTGGGATACGTCTGTGGAATGTTGATTCCGTAGGTGGAGCGCTTATAGGCCGCCAGGCCCGCCTTGCTCAAGAGTTGATCTTCGGTCCACAGGTTCATGCCGAGGGTAAGCTCATTGACCAGCGTGGGGGTAAAAATGTAGGCCATCGTCGCTCCAAGCTGGGGCATGGTCTGCTGATAATTCACCGGCGCCGGGCCCCACTTGTTGTCGATCGCCGGGCTGCCGAGCCCGTTATTGGAACTGCTGTACCCCGACGCTTTAAACGACCACCGCTGCTTGTCGGTGGCGTTGTAGTCCACCCGCAGGGTCTCGGTCACCACGGGTTGCAGGTCGCTGCTAGGGACCACCAAATTGTAAGCGTAGTTGGAGGCCGCCATGCTGTAGTTGGGCAGGGGAAAGATACTCAGCAGCGGGGCCGAATTCTGGTCAATCCGGGAAGCGGGAATGGTGTTGTTGGGGAAGGCCGCACCGGTGGTGGGATCCTTCACGGTATACAGCGAGGTGGCATTCTTGTACGACTGCGAGAAGTTCCCCTGGCGCTCTAGGGCCGACGGCACGGTGAAGGTGTTGGTGGCATTGGGGGTGGTGTTCGGGTCGTACTCCTGCGAAAAGAAGAAGAACAGCTTTTGCTTGCTGGTATTGAAGTGGCCCGGAATGTAAATCGGACCACCCAACATGGAACCCTCGGTATTATAACGGTATCGCGGACGCCTGGTGCTGGTCGCGTTGTTGAAGTAGTTGTTGGCGTTGAGCGCTTCGTTGCGGTTGTAGTAATAAACTTCGCCGTGGAAGCTCTGGGTGCCGCTCTTGGTCACCAGGTTGATAATGGCCCCGCCCGCCGTTCCATATTCGGCCGAGTAGGAGCCGGTCAGAACCGTCACCGACTCGATGGCGTCCAGATTGATGGGCGATTGCGCATTGCTGCCGCGAGCCGTATTGCCGGAGATGCCATCCACGTTGAGGGCGTTGTAGTTGGCCCGCGTCCCATTCATCGTAGGGGTGGTAAATTGACCCAGAACGTCGGAACCGGTGTTGTCGTTGATCACTCCGGGCAAAACCTGGAGCATGGCCATGACGTCGCGGCCGCGCGCCATCAGGTCCGTAACCTCATGGGAATCCAGCACCGTCGTACGGTCGGCGCTTTCGCTTTGCACGGTCGTCACTTCGGCCTTTACCTCCACGGTTTCGCTGGTGGCGCCCACCTGGAGTTTGATCTCGCCGGCGGCCAGTGCGTCGTTGGCGTTCAAGCGCATGCCGATTTTCTCGAATTGCTTGAATCCCGCGGCCTTCACGGTCAGCGTGTAGCTGCCGGGCTGCAGATCGTCGAAGATAAAGTCGCCGTTCTGCGCCGAGGTGAACGTGCGAGCGTCTTTGATGATTTCGTTTTGGACCCGAACTTCCGCGCCGGGCACCGCCGCGCCTGACGGGTCGACGACCCGGCCGCTGATCGTGCCAGTGGAAGTTTGTCCGAATAAGGTGCTCGCGAAGAGCAGAACGAGCGCCGCTGGCGCTAGAAGTCTACGTGGTCTGTGCATACATCTCCTCTAAAACTTTGGCATTCCCCTGTGGCGCTAATTCAAGCATGTTTAGCGATAAAGGAAAAGGTTCTTAACGGGTTAAGAACGGTCCTGGAGCCGTCCCGGGGCGGGCTGGCGCATGGCCGTACGCATTCCTCCAGGAAGGAGAGGGTGCTCGGCGTGCGGGCATCCGAACTGTTCGGTAACAATGTTACCTGGGGCAGGTGAGGTCACCATGAGGGGAAAAGCGGTATTCAGGCAGAGTGCCACGTTTCGAAGAGAGCGAAGCCGGATAACAGGGGTCCCGGTGGTAAAGAACTTCTGAGTGGCGCGCGCGGCGGCGGCTGATTATTTCACGGCTTCCCGGAGAGCGGTTGGCCGCGCCTGAACCGCGAATTCCCCAAGCCGGTGAATCGCCCGTCCCTTAGGGTTCGATCAATCCGGCGCGGATGGCGTACCTCACCATGCTGGCGGTCTCATGCACTCCCAGTTTTTCGAGGATGCGGCTGCGGTGGGAATCCGCGGTCTTGTAGCTGATCCCCAGGCGCGCGGCGGCTTCCTTGGTGGATCTGCCTCCGGCGATCAGCACAAGCACCTGGCGTTCCCGTTCGGTCAGGGCAAAGACCATGCGAACCGATTCCTCATCGGGGGTGAAGAAGCCGCGTTTGCGGTCGCTGACGTCGATGGCCGAGGCCATAAAGCCGGCGAAATCGCCGTTGTCGTGGTAGCGGGGGACGCCGGCCACTTCCACCCACACGAATTCGCCGTCGGCCCTCCGCAGGCGGTACTGCATCCGGAACGCCTGCCGCGAACTGAAAGATTTCAGATAAGTTTCCAGACACAGGTCGCGGTCGTCGGGATGCAGCCCCTCGGTCCAGCCATTGCCGGTTTCCTGTTCCAGGGTCCGGCCGCGGAAATCCAGCCAGGCCCGGTTGAAGTAGGTACACTCGGCCTCATGATTGGACATCCAGATCATGACCGGGGCGGCATCGGCCAACGAACGGAAGGCTTCCTCGCTGGTCGTCTGTTTTTGGCGGTACCGGTTCAGTTCCGCTTCCAATTCCGCCATGCGGGCGCGGAGCCGCCTGACTTCGTCCGCTGAGATCGCCGGGACCATTTCAAAACCTGCCATGTACTCAAGATAATAGAACGGGTGGTACTGTCCGTAAAGTACCAAATTGGTTATCGTTACGCCCGGCAACCCGGCGATTTAGGGGTAAATACCTGACGTACCAATGGATTGGCGGAACTTTTGCCTGTTGTGGGAGAATTACAATCAGAAAGCCGATGAACGTCAAGCCGCCGGAAACGGACGACCAGTTGTTCGTACGCTTGCGCGCGGGCCAGGAAGCGGCGTTCATCGCGCTGTACCGCAAACGCCAGGGCGCCATCTTCCGGTTCGCCCTGCAGATGAGCGGGTCGCCCGCGGTAGCGGAAGACATTACCCAGGAAGTCTTTCTGGCCCTGTTGCGGGATGGCTGCGGCTACGATCCGGATCGCGGCACGCTCTCCGGGTATCTATTCGGAATTGCCCGTAAGTTATTGTTACGGCAAATGGAACGCGGCCGGGTGGACGTACCGCTGGAGAGCGATGCGGAGGAAGCGGCGTTGCCCGAGCTGGCCGTCGAGGAGAACGCCCTCGAAGACCTCACCCATCGCGAAGGAATCGAGGCGTTGCGGCGCGCCATAGGGACCCTGCCCCGCCGCTACAGGGAAGTTGTGGTGCTTTGCGACCTGGAAGAAGTGGATTATGCGGACGCCGCCATCGTGCTCGGCTGTCCGATTGGGACGGTGCGTTCCCGGTTGCACCGCGCGCGGGCGCTGCTGCTGGACAAGCTCAACCAGGAACGCCACCCCCGGCCATCGGTGGGCACGTTGAAAGCTATAAGGTGTTTGACATGAATTGCCAGGAGTTTCGGAAAAGCATTGCGGAAGCGGGACCAAACCCGGATCTGTTGCCGCACTCCAACCAGTGTCCGGCATGCGCCGCCCTGCTCGTCCGCTATTGCGGTCTGCAAGCCGGGTTGACGGCTGTGGCGGCCGAATTACGCCACCTAGAGGCGCCCGAGCGCGTGGAGTTGGGGCTGTTGGCGGCATTCCGCAGCCAGCACCATCCGGCGCGCGCGGCGGACCCCGGGCGGTGGTGGATTCCGGCGCTCTCGTGGGCCACGGCTGCCGGTCTGGTGACCGTGGCGGCGCTGTTCCTGCTGCATCCGCATCGGCCCTCGCCGGCCCATCGCACCGCTCCCCCATCCGTGGAGATGGCCTCCGTGACGGATTCGCCCGATTCGTATGCGGTCGACGAGGACGACGGTTTCATTCCGCTCCCCAACGCGCGCAAGTTGGACCCCAACGAAGATGTCAACGTAGTCCGCGTGGAAGTGCCGCGCAGCGCCATGCTCTCGGTGGGGTTGGCCGTCGGCCCGGATCGTGTTTCCGAGCTGGTGGAAGCCGACGTGGTGCTTGGCGCGGACGGCCTGGCGCGCGCCATTCGTTTTGTGGATGAGCCGGCCATGTGAGGAAGCCCGGTATGCTACTTCGAAAGACTCCCGCCGCTTGTTGGCTTGTGGGTGTGCTGGTGTTCGCCGCCGGCGCGCTGGCGCAGAACCCTCCCCAGGATCGGGGCAGGGGCCGCTTCGGACCGGACTCCGGCATGCAGGGCGCGGCCCGTTTCCTCGGGGCGCGGGCTGGTATGCCGGGCCGCGTCGTCAAGAACGCGCCCTACGCGGCCGAGATCTCCACCGAAATCACCCAAACCCTGGCGGACGGAAACCGCATTCACCAGGTCGCTGCGTCGCGAGTTTACCGCGACAGCGAAGGCCGCACCCGAACCGAACAATCCTTGATCGGTTTGAGCGCCATCGCCCCCAACAGCAACCTGCCGAAAGTGATCTTCCTGCAGGATCCGGTGGCGGGAAGCAGCTATGCCCTGGACACCACCCGCAAAACCGCGACCAAGTCGGCATGGCCGCGTCCCGGCCGCGGCTCGGCGCCCAATCCGATGGCCGGCGCGGCCGCGGGCAAGATGGGTCCGAAGGCCGGCAACGAGAACGTCAAAACCGAATCGCTGGGGCGGCAGACCCTGGCGGGCGTGCCCGTGGACGGCACCCGCACCACCGTGCTGATCCCGGCCGGCCAGGTCGGCAACGAGCAGCCCATGCAGGTCGTCACCGAGCGCTGGTATTCTCCCGACCTGCAGATCTTCGTGCTGACGCGCCATAGCGATCCGCGGTCCGGCGAAACCGTCACCCGCCTGACCAGTCTCAGCCGCGGCGAACCGGCGCATTCGCTGTTCGAAGTGCCGGCCGATTTCAAAGTGACCGAGGACAACCAGCCGGTCCGGCCAAGGTAGCCCCGGTCCGCAACCGCGCGCGCCGGAGTAGCAGCTTCGCCGCCGTTCCGTGCCGGCGCCCGGGGTCGTCCACTTCCACGCCGCGCACCCGTCGTACCGGCGTGGAAAGGGTCGGGAACGAAGATCCGCTAAGATAGTCGCTTGGAGCAGTACGGCCTCGAATTCGATCTGGTCCCCGAACGGCGCGTCTTCACCGTCGCCGAATTAAACGCCGCCGTCCGCGCCGCGCTCGACCAACAGTTTCGCGACGTGTGGGTGACGGGCGAAATCTCCGGCCTCAAGCTGGCCGCCAGCGGGCACTACTATTTCACGCTCAAGGACACCGGCGCGCAGGTGAAGTGCGTGGCCTTCCGCTCGGCCCATCGCTTCTGGAAGTTCAAGCCGCGCGACGGGCTGGCCGTGCTGGCGCGCGGCCGCGTCGACGTTTACGAAGCGCGCGGCGAGTACCAGTTGCTGGTGGAATGGCTGGAGCCCCAGGGCTTGGGCGCGCTGCAACTGGCCTTCGAGCAGCTCAAGAAGAAGCTGGCCGCCGAGGGGCTGTTCGCTCCCGAGCGCAAACGCCAGCTCCCGCGCTTCCCGCGGCGCATCGGTATCGTCACTTCGCCGCGCGGCGCCGCCGTCCACGACCTGCTGCAGATTCTCGCGCGCCGCTCTCCCGGCCTGTGGATCCGCCTGTTCCCCGCCCTGGTGCAGGGCGAAGGCTCGGTGGAAGAAGTGTGCCGGGGCATCGCATATTTCAGCCGCTCGGACTGGGCCGAACTGGTGATTGTCGCCCGCGGCGGCGGCTCGCTGGAAGACCTCTGGACGTTCAACGAAGAAGCCGTCGCGCGGGCCATCGCGGATTGCGCCGTGCCGGTGGTCTCCGCCGTGGGTCACGAGACCGACGTCACCATCGCCGATTTCGTGGCCGACCTGCGCGCGCCCACTCCCTCGGCCGCCGCCGAATTGGTGGCGCCGGCGCGCGAGGACCTGCTCGAACGCATCTCCAACGCTCGCGGCACAGCCGTGCAGGCCATGCGCTACCGGCTGGCCATGCTCGACCGGCGCCTCCGCCAACAGGGCGTCGAACGCGCCCTGGGCCTATTGCAGCGCCGCGTGGGCCGCGCGCTGCAGCGCGTCGACGAGATCGACTACCGCACCCGCGAGCGTATGCGCTCCCTGATAGACGCGCGCCAACGGATGCGCCGGAACCTGGAGGAACGCCTGCGCTGGTTCGACGTCCGGCCGCGGCTGTCCGCCGGGCGGCGGCGCCTGGAAGCCGCTCGACTGACGCTGGTGCAAACCCTCAACCTGCGCGTGGCGCGGCAGCGCGGGGCGCTCGACCGGCTTTCCGGCAAGCTTTCGCAATTGAGCCCGCTCTCGATTCTGGAACGGGGATACGCCATCGTGTCCAACCCCGCCGGCATCGTCAAGCGGCCCGCCGACGCACCTTCCGGTTCCCGCATCCACGTGCGCGTGGCCAAAGGCGAGTTCGACGCGACCGTGAATGCGCAGGGAACCGAAGGCTAGAGTTGCCCGGGCTCGGTCACCGGTGGGTCCTCCTCCGCCGGAACGTCAGCCGCGGGCGCGGGACCGGTTGCCAGCTCCGGCTCCGGCTCCGGCTCAGGTTCCGGCTCCGGCTCCGGCGGGCTGCTTTCCGCTTCGCTCACAACCGGGCGGAGCACCAGTCGCGCCGGTTCGTGCGCCGGCTCATTCAAAGCCACCTCGCACTCGCAGCAATCGCTGCAGCGCCGGCACTTTGGGCAGAGATGGTTGTCGCACGCATCCTTGGTGCAGCGCGCACAGATCTGGGTGGACTCTTCTCCGCAAATACTACATGCAAAGGGCATAGAGGATCACTTTTTCTTGACCGGCTTGGATGCGGTGGCCGGAGCCGCGGTCACCAGGCCGCGGCACCGTTGGGCTTCCTTGTCCATCACCTTCAGTTCCTGTTCGCGCGTGCTCGCCAGGTTGACGATATAACGCTGGAACCGCCCGCGGTTGGCGCTGTTTTGCGCTTCCAATGCCGCCAGCGCCTGCGCGTCCCCGGCGGTCTGGTATTTTCGGATGCCCTCCTCGAGCGACAGCAGCATCACTTCGAGGCCTTGCATCCGGATAAACAAATCGATCGCAGAGGCCAGTTGCTCGGGATTGTTGGCCAGCTCCCGCGCCGTCTCCCCCAGGGTCCTGGTCTGGTCCTTGCACAATTGAAGCTGTTCCGCGTAGGTTTCCGAAGCGCCCTGGTCCACCCAGGCGCGCGCATCGATCCGCTCGAGCGCCGGCAGCAGCCGGTCGGCGTGCTTGCCGATCTCCTGCAACACCGCGGCGATGTCCCAGTCGGTTTCCAGCCCCGGCGGGTTGCGCGCAGTCTCTTGGGAAGCGGCCTGTGGCTGCTGGGCGGCGGCTAGGAGAACGGTGAAAATCGCGGCGGCGCAGGCGCGGAACATACTTCATTCAATCTATCACGGGAAGATCGGGCGATCCCGAGGTTGGGGACCGCCTGTATCTGTGTGCCGCGGGTGAAGACTAGTGTCCGCTACTGCCGCTGCCGGAGGTCGGTCCGGCGGGAGGCGCCGAACCCCCGGTGCTCGATCCGGTCCCGCTGCCGCCGTTATTGCTACCCTTGTCGCCTTGTCCGCCGCCCGTGCTGGCGCCGGTTCCCGGCCCGCCGCCGGTCCCAGGCAGTCCGCCTCCAGGACCACCGCGCTGCGCCAGGACGCGAATCAAATCCAACGCGTCGCGCATGGCCGCCCGCATCACGCCGCTGTGATCCACCAGTTTGGCGATCAAGGGCTGGCCGCGGTACACCCGAATCGCTTCGCCCGGCTTGAGCACGGGTTCGGCGCCGGGCGCCGTCAAATTCCTGACGGCCACCTCGCCATCGTCAACCGCCACCACCGTGGTTCCGTCGTCGTCTTCCACATCCACCACGAACACCGTGCCGCGAACCGAAATTACCGCGGTGGGCGTGGTCACGCTGTTGTAGTTGGGACCGTTCAAATGCTGGATGAAGACCTTGATGCGCCCAATCACCACGTTGAGCAGATCCTTGTACGTGGGCGTCGGGTTGTCGTGGAACACGACTTTCGAATCGGGGAAGACTTCGAAAGTGCTGCCGTCGCACACTTCAAAGCGCGCATAGCCGTCGTGCCCGGTGACGATGATCTCCTGGTGTTTCACATCGTTACCCACGAAAAGGGCCTGCGGCGTGCCGCGCAGCACGGAAACCTGGCCGGTTTGCAGAATGACGCGAGCGTAACCCGTCTTAATCGGCTCCGTCGACACACACACGACGGTTACGGCCGCCAGAAGCAGCATTCGAATGGTCCGCGTGAGCGCAGTGTACCGGAGCATATATCCATTCGGGAGCCCGGAATTCAAACCCTGGCCCCTGTGCCATGACTGTTCTCAGTCTAGCACCAAACTTGCAAAGCAACTAGAGGACCAGAATGGACCTACGGTTGCAAGGTACGTGCTTTCAGCGGGTTGTTGGAGCGCCGGGAACCGCGAGTAGGTTAGAATGAAATCGACGGTGTGTCATTTGGGAACACTTCGCACCTTTCGGTACACAGCCGTGATGGTACTGGCGACGGCCCTGGCCGCCATCGCCCAGGTGCGCCCTCCGGCCTGGCGAAAGGTGGGCAGTTCGGCGGTCGACCTGAACCTGGCATCCCCGGCCACCGGCGCCATGCGGCAGGTGTGGTATTCCGCCGACGGCTCCATCCTGTACGCCCGCACGGCCGCCGGCAAACTGTACGCCACCACCGATTTCGACACTTGGCGGCCCATCGCGGACGCTCCCGAACCGCCCGATCAGCGTACGCCCATCCCGGTGGTCCGCCTGCCCGAACCGGACGCGCGCCTGGTGGCGGCGTCCCCCAATACCTACCAGGTGTTCGCCCTCGGCCGCGATCTTTCCCGCAGCGACGATGGCGGTCATTCCTGGACTAACCTGACCGCCTACAAGTCCCAATCGGTGGTGGGGTTCGGACAGCGTAGCGTGGCCGTCTCCCCCGTCGACCCGGACCAGGTGGCCATCGCCAATGACTACGGCGTCTGGCGCTCCATGGACGGCGGGCTTTCCTGGACCGGCCTGAATCTGGGTCTGCCCAACCTCTCTGTGCGGCGGATTCTCTCCACTCCCACCGGCACTGCCGGCGTACAGGTGGTGGCGGACGGGATGGGCGCGCTGGAATTGCCGCCCAGCGGCGCCGTCTGGGAACCGGCCGCCAGCGCGCGCACCGAAGAAGAAGCCCTTCTCGCGCAGAAATACTCCAAGTTGCTGCAAGCCGAGATCAGTGCCGTATCGACCAGCGGCGACACCGTGTTCGCGGGTTCCACCGACGGGCGAATCTGGTGGTCTCAGGATGGCGGCAAGACCATGAATGCCTCGCTGATGCCGTCGGCGATGGAAGTCCAGGCGGGCATCCGCATCGAGCGGATCTGGGTGGACGCTTCCCAGCCTTTGGTGGCCCTGGCCGCGATCGGCGGCGCCGGGCCCCACGTCCTTCGTACCGCCAGCCGCGGGCTGATTTGGGATGCGCTGGATTCGTCCAGCCTGCCCAATAGCTCGGCTTGGTCGGTGACCGGCGACCGGTCCTCCGGCGCGGTCTACGTGGCCACCGATAAGGGCGTGTTCTACGGCCATGCCGACCTGGAGTCGCCAACCACCGCCGCGGTGACCTGGCGGAACATCACTCCCGATCCGATGCCGGCCGCCCGTGCCACCGATGTGCGCCTGGATCCAACCGGCGTTCAGCTTTTCATCGCTCTCGACGGTTACGGTGTGTACCGCGCCCCGGCTCCCCACCGCGCCGACAGCCTGCGCATCGTGAACGCCGCCGACTTCAGCAATCGCGCGGCGGCTCCCGGGTCGCTGCTCAGCGTGATCGGCGCCCCCGTGAGCAGCGCGCGCGGCGCCAATCTCGACTTTCCGGTGCTGCAGGTTCTCGATAACTCCTCGCAGATTCAGGTCCCCTTCGAAGCCGTGGGGCCGAACGTCCTTCTGACCCTGCAGACCCCCGCCGGCATCCAGACCCGCGGCATCCTGGTGCAATCGGTTTCCCCCGCCGTCCTGACCGGAAGCGATGGCGTGCCGGTGATCGCCGACGCCGATAGCGGTCTGGCCATCGACGGCCGGAACCCCGCCCATTCCAACGCGCGGATTCAAATCATGGCCACCGGCCTGGGCCAGGTCCGGCCCGAGTGGCGTACCGGCGTACCCGCGCCCGCCGACGACCCGCCCGAAGTGGTCGCCCCCGTGAAGGCTTACCTGGACGGAAAGCCCGTGCAAGTCACTCGCGCCACCCTGGCGCCCCTGTTCATCGGCTTCTACGTGGTCGAAATCCAACTCCCCGCGATCGCCAACGCCGGCGTCTCCGTGCTGCATATCAGCGCCGACGGCCAGGAAAGCAATCGCGTGCAGTTGGTAATTGAGCCGTAACTAACTTACAGTTGACAGCTCACCGTTCCCTCCGATGGGGCGCATTGCGCGCATTCCGTGCGATGAGCTGCGAAAACGCGGGGACTGACGACTCCGTCCCAAGGCGGGCACGATCTCTCGAGGAAACACCGCGTCCCCCGCCGCCGCGTGGACGGAGCCGTCTGTCCCCGGGCACTTCCGCGAGGCTGCGGCCAAACGGCCAACTGGATTTCCGGACCCTGGCGCGTTTCCGGGGACTCATCGGCGAAGCTTTGCCCGTCGCTGGACCTCGCATCCCCGCTCCAATGCTACAATCTGGCTATATTACTGGATATACGGAGGATTCCGCCATGAGCACCACGCCGCAAAAACGAGCGCTGAACAACTACCGGAAGCGCCTCAAGCACCGAGGGATGGCCCGGTTCGAGGTTCTGGGGCGTGACGCCGATCGCGAGTTGATCCGGTCGCTCGCCAGGCGGCTCGCCGGCGATGGTCCCGATTCGGCGCGGATTCGCGCCACTGTCCGCCTTTCCATTTCGGGGAAACAGCCGAAAAAGGGCGGCATACTCGCCGCATTGCGCCGGTCGCCTCTGGTCGGCGCCGACCTGGACCTCAGCCGCCCAGTGACGCTGGGCCGTGGGGTTGACCTGTGAGCCGGAGTCTGCTCGATACCAATATCATCGGCAATGTCACCAAACCTGTGCCGCCGGAAGCACTCGTCGCGTGGATGGCGGATCAATCCGACGAGGATCTGTTTATCTCTTCGCTGACAGTCGCCGAGATTTGGCGCGGAATCCTGGAGAAGCCCGCCGGCAAGAAGCGCCGGGAGTTGGAGCGTTGGTTTTCCGGCCCCGAGGGCCCGCCAACGCTGTTCGCCGGCCGGGTGCTCCCGTTCGACGAGAAGGCCGCCCTGGCGTGGGCGCGACCCATGGCAGACGGGGCGGCGAAAGGGCGGCCACGGAGCCCACTCGACATGATCCTTGCCGCGGTCGCCGAAGCCAATGATTGCGTGGTGGTCACCGAAAACGAAATAGACTTCGCGGGCCTGAAGATCCTCAATCCCTTGCGGGCGAGTTGACGAGTCGCCTGGATGAAGCGCGGAAGGGCGTTTTCCGTTACTAATCCAAAGCAACCTGCCCATCTGCTTGCCTTCGCGCCGGCTCCCCTTCCGAGGCGGTAGCGGCGGCTCCCGCCGGATGGTCCCGCGAGCGTGGAAGGCTCCGGACGTTTGTCCCGTGGACATCTCCCAGAGCTTCTGGCTCGTGGTGCACCAAGTTTCCAGGGCGGGCGTCAGACGGCCGGGGTGACGTGGACAGGAAATAGCCGGAGCAATTCGGGGCGGGCGTACCAGGGTGCTAATTCCCCGGCCATCAAGGCAGCAATCGCTCAGATCGAAGTTAACGCGCTCTCGGCCCAACCGAATTGTCGCATCCCCGACGCTCGTACAACGCCAGTTACCCTCGCCGAGCTTAGAAAGCACCTATGGAATCACTCAAGCGTAAGTGAGAGAATTGAACCAGATCCGCGCCTCGGTGGCACGCAACGTCGAAGGCACCCGCCGGCCCGAAATAGACAGCAGCCCCAAGGGGGCAGAGCGGGACCGAGCTTTTGAATCGAGGTTCCTCATGGCTCTATTGAAGACTGGCCGCAAGATCAAACTGGCCGACCGCCAGTATGAAATCACTGGCTTCCTTGGCCAGGGTGGCTCAGGGGAGGTCTATAAAGTCCTCCAAGCGGACCGACACTTCGCAATGAAAGTGTTCTTCCCGTTCTACCAGCGCAACCTGTTTGGGGCCTCCAGCGCCGACATGCCAAGGCTCGTCAAGGAATCACTGGAGTTTCAAAAAAAAGAATACGAGTTTCTGTCCCGGATAGACCATCCAAATATTGTGAGCGTCCATGACTCGGGCGAGACGCCGCTTACCGCTGCTGAGCAAAAACTCGTGCCAGTGAAGCACATCGAGCGCCTTCCGGTTCTGATCACCGCCTTTGTCGACGGCCGCGGACTCAAGGATGCACTCAGCGAGTTCAACCTGTCCGGACCTCAGTTCGCTCGCGCGCTGCACCGTCTCGCACTCGCCCTCGAATACTTGCACGCCGACAGGCAGTACATGCACGCCGACATCAAATCCTCCAACGTTCTCATTCGTCGTGCGGACTTCGAACCGGTTCTCATTGATTTCGCTCTGTGCAAGAATCTAAACTTCGACGAAGTTTTACCGAATGAAACTACGCGGCTGCTGGGCGATTGGGATCTGTTTCCAAAAGAGCTGCCGACCGAGCATCGCTTGAAATCCATCAAAGAGGCAGAAGGAACACGCCAGGAGCTGCGCGCCCTGGCCTTTCCGTTTTTGGACCTTTTTCAGGTTGGGAAGCTCCTCAAGTCGCTACGTCCGTACTACTCTCCGCTCTTTGACTCACGCGACCTGTCTTTTCTCGAAATGCTAGCCGAACAGTTAACAGACTGGGAAGTCGTGATCAAGTGGGGCCCGCGGGACCTGGCCCAGCGTATCGCGCGACTCGGGCCGGAGCACTTTGCCGCATTTGGAGTTCCCGAGCTGACCTCGCCGGAGTCCACCGCACGTACGATTGTGATCCCGCCCGCCGTCGGCGTTCCTGCTACTAAGAGAATTGAAGACATCGTAGACACACGATCATTTCGCCGCCTGGCCACGATTAACCAGCTTTGCCTTCTGAGCTACGTCTATCCGGGTGCCGACTACAAACGAATGGTCCATGTTCTCTTCGCGTACGACTTAGCTCGTCAATTTGTCATAGACCTCTACGGCTCACCGCTATTTCGCATTCTTTTCGACACACGCCGCGCGCAGCAGCTTCTCGTCTCGGTCCTGCTTCATGACATAAACCACTTTCCATTTCTGCATATTTTTCAAGAGAGCGAGATTCCCGGTCTTGATCGTCTGCAAGTTGTTGATCTATTCTGCAACGGAGAAGCGACGGGCGAGCGCGCCGCCGGACGGCCAAGCATCTATGATCTCTTGGGGGACGTCGGGATCGAACCAGACCGCTTTAAGCGCATTGTTTTTGGCAACCACCACGAGCAGGCGGGCACATCTGTTGAAGTAGATCAAGCGATCAGCTCGCTTATTAACTCTGCCGTTGATGTCGATAAGCTATCCTATCTGTTCTTGGACTCTCATTTTACCGGTGTACGGTACGGAGCCGGTATAGACTTCTCCTGTCTTTTGAAGGCGGCTACCCTAGGACGGTTGGAGCCCGGCAAGGCTGTTCACCTCGCTTTCACTGACAGGGCACTCCAGGCCCTCGAAAACGTGGTCATGACGCGGTTTTGGAATTTTCGGTCCCTGTATTGGCATCACACGAATCGCGGAATCATGGCGATGATCCTTGATGTGGTTCGAAAACTGTACGTGGACCAAGGCCGTAATGTGCACGAATATCTACTGGATACCATGTGGCGAAATGACGCCGAGGTGGTCCGGTACTTGGACGCCAAGTATCAAGCGCAGTTAAGCAGGCCTTCGATTCTAGCGGGCTTAATTGAAGATCGCTCACGGCTTTACAAGCGGTTGTACACGGTTCGCGCGGGTATGGGAGATGACGTAGACAACTTGCTGTATTCCGAGTGTCGAAAGTTTGACTTTCAGGCCGAGAAGTGCTTTCGAAGCAACTTAGCGGAGGCCTTGCGCGGGTTTCTGGGCCTTCAAGGAGGCGCTGCGGTCACCCAAGATGAGGTGTTGATAGATATTCCACGCAGAGATATGGACAGCGGGGGAGAGGTATTTGTTTCAGATGATTTCGGATCTTTGAAATCGCTGTCTACTTTATCGGATCCCGTGCATGCTGTGAACGCGAACTATGAGCGATTGACGAAGCGGATCAGGTATTTTGTAAGCCCGCGGGTTGCGGCCGTCGTCGAGGATAGAAGAAAAGAGCAGAGGAAGCAACTACAGGGCATCATCAAAGACGCCTTGGACGCGACCCGCCGAAGGTCGGAAGTTCAATAGGGCACACCTTCGGACCGGCTCGTCACTTTGTCCGGGGTGAGTGAGGCACTCGGCGTGGGAGCGTCTGGAGCCCCAAGGCGAGAACGTGCGGGACACCGCGAACGATATCTGTATGTACCGTTCCGGAGTCGTGGAGCTGCCCGCTACAGTCAGGCTCCCCGGAAACCGCGATCTGGGAAACGTGCGCCGACTGCGGGCCCGCATTAGTCCCCGCCAAGTCGGCTCCCATCCGGCCATATGTCGACCACCAAGTCGGCCCCCACCGAGGACCGTATCGAGCGGCGGAGCCGCCGCCCCAAAGGTGGCGCCTAAGCGGCGCTGTCGGATCTGACCACCGACACCTTCACCCGATAGCCCAGGGATGCAAGGATGCGGATCAGAAGATCGGTCGACACATGATCCAGATCGTCGTTCAGAATTGCCGTCACCCTCGTCCGCGAAGTGCCGGCCCGCCTGGCAATCTCCGCATGCGTGATTCCCTGCCGCTGCGCGATACCCTTGAGCCGCTTCAGCAGCGTATGCTGAACCTGCCATTCCTTGACCGCTACACCGGAGAGTTCCAGCACCACGGCCAACTCATCTGGCGTTCTGGCTATGATCGGTTTGACTTTATGCATCGAGGATCTCCTGGAACCGTCGCCTTCCCAATTCGATTTCCAAAGGAGGCGTCCGCCGGGTCTTCTTGACGAAGGCGTGAAAGACGAGTACACCCAGCGGTGAGGCGGTAAAGTAAAGCGCGCGGTAACCGCCGTCCGCGCCCTTCACGCGGAGTTCCGCCACCCCGGGAGCCACCGCCGGCATCGGCCGAGAGTTGGGCATCCCAATGTGCTCCCCCATCTGCAGGCGAAACAGTCCCCTTCCCAGGCGAATCCGCGCTTCCTTCGGAAACCGCCGGATCGCCTCCCGCGCCTTCGGATGGAGGATAATCGGCCGCACTATCCTACTGTATCAAATATGAGACATGAGGGCGATGGCGATTCCTCGCGTGCGCCACCACGGATTAGGAACGCCAAGCCGGCTCCGGTCCCGCGCCGCGACGTAGCAACCTCCAACTCGCCGTCTAACACCCTCCCCGCAGACATGCACCCGAAGGCGCGCCAGCCCGCCCTCCCCGCGCATTGGCGAGACCCGGACACTCAAGGCTTACAGGAGCCAGACCTCAGGAAACCTTCCGCAACTCCTCGCGGATCACTCGCCGCAATGTGTCCTCCAATCCGGGCGCCGACTTCTTACCCTCAATGTAGTCGCGCAACACGTTTTGATGACCGTCTGGTAGTCGCCGCCGCCCGCGCGCTCCACTTGATCGCGGAAGAAATCCAGGATGTCGCAATCCAGCCGGATGGTGATACGCTCCTTACCCGGCGGCGCCGGGAGTACCGCACCGTGTTTGCCTTTGCCGAAGTCGTAGGTTTTCATCGCTTTTCGCATTCGTCCCGTTCGGAAGGCTCAGCGCGCCGGGCGGAGATCGGCCAGATGTCGTCGCCACGCCAAGTGCGGACCACCACCAGGATCCGCCCCGCGGCGTCGGCTCCCAGAGCGACAAAACGCTGCTCCACGGGGTCCGATTTGTCATCGGCGACGGTGATGGCCACCGGATCTTCGAACACCAGGGCCGCCTCGGCAGAACCCATGCCGTACTTGCCAACGTGGCTTGCAACGCAATTCCCGGCGCCGCGGGGACAGGCCCCCTCCGCGGGAACAGTCCCGATCGGCCCGGCCGAAGCCCACCGACCGTCGTTCGGAGCGTTCGGAACGGTCGCAGCGGCGCGATCCCCTCGGTTATCGTTTGACGCTCCATCCGCCTTATGCCAATATAGGCATGTACCAACGTATGAAGCACCTGACGTGGCTCGCCGATTCCCGTTCCCACGTGAAGTCATTTCCCGCCGCCGTCCAGGACGACATCGGCTACGCGTTGTACGCCGCCCAGTTGGGCGAACTGAGTGTTAAGGCCAAGCCACTGCATGGTCTTGGCGGCCAGGTGATGGAGATTGCCGCCCATGACGCCAGCGGAACCTACCGCGCGGTCTATACGGCCTCTATCGGAGAATCGATTTACGTAATCCACGCCTTCCAGAAGAAGTCCAAGACCGGGATCGCGACCCCGAAGTCGGAGATGGAACTTATCCGGCAGCGGCTCAAACGGTTGAGAAGTGAGGTGAAGAATGCCGAAAAGAGAAACTCTTGAACGGGAGCCCAGTACCGGCAACGTATTCGCCGACCTCGGCCTGCCCGACGCCGGCGAACACCTGATCAAAGCTGGACTGGTAGTTCGCATCGACCGGACCATCCGCCAGCGAAAGCTGACCCAGGCAGCCGCGGCACAGCTCATGGGCATCGATCAGCCCAAAATCTCAGCGATGCTGGCTGGCCAGTTCCGGGGATATTCGGTCGAGCGCCTCATGCGTTTCCTGGTCGCGCTAGGGCACGATGTAGAGATCGTCGTAAAGCCTAGAAAGCGCGGCACGGCCGAACTTCGCGTCGCATAGCGGCCGCGGTTCCCCTGTGTCATGCAACTGAAGCTAGATTCGCGGTCTGCCTGTCCAACTGAACGAGGAGACGCTGAATCGTCCTCACCTCGTGCTCCTCGAAATACGGCTCACCGCATTGGCCGCATACCCAGGCGGGAACTGCTTCTAATGACAGATGATACCCCTTGCGGTCGATATGAAAAGGCGCCTGGCCTTTCTTCATTTTGCCCTGGCAATGCATGCATTTCATGAAGGCCTCCTGATTCTGAACTCCGAATCCCATTTGTCCGTTGCCGGCACGTACGCGGTAAGGATGGCAAGGTATCCCCCCTGGGGGCGCAGACCACGTGAATCTTTCGGCCGACCCAGGATTCCCACTTTCCCATAGCCCCGACAGCCTGCGGCGCAAGGAAAACAGAATTCAAGAAAAGAGCCTCAATCCAAAAGGCGTTTACACAAAACTCTTGACGCCGCCAACGCGTCAGCCTGATGAACTGCGTCAATTCGGCCCCCTGCTCTCTCCGGATTACTCCCGATAAGTCGTTAGCGCCCGGAACCGCCCTTCAGAACGCCACCCAGTTGAACATTTCAGCAGCCAACCGCGCCCATAGCTACCGACGCATGATCCTACAACCCGCCCCAACTCACTTCAATACGCAATAATACGTAACCCGCTGCCCCCCCAACCAACCCATCCCTCCCACCACCACAATCCTACGCCAATGCGACCCCTTCCATCCCCCGCGCAGACCCAAACGCCGGCTGCTTAAAAACCACCGTCGTGAAAAACTCGATCATCAACCCGAAGATCGCATTGCCAATCGGACTGATCAACGGCAGCATTCCCCCCACATTCATGTAAAGGAAATACGAGAAGATCGATCCCACCACCAGCCCCA
>Ga0326728_10004484_pt1 | contig 41223 bp, 27 predicted proteins | sample MB3enrmetagenome_FD_207602 | JGI IMG/M metagenome (GOLD analysis project Ga0326728, IMG submission 207602) | Lab enriched peat soil microbial communities from McLean, Ithaca, NY, United States - MB31MN | ecosystem: Environmental > Terrestrial > Soil > Wetlands > Peat | place: USA: New York... | reverse complement strand
TTCTGGACAACGTGGTCCGCGCCAAAAACTACATCACGGCGGGCGACATCATCCAGGTCGTCGGCTCGCAGCGATTTTCCACGGCGGTCAAGGCGGCGCCGCTGGACATTTATCGGGCGGCCCGATCTATCAATCCTTCCCCCTACATGTTTTTGCTGGAGCTGGAGGGATTCGCGCTGGTCGGCGCTTCGCCGGAAATTCACGTCCGTTGCGAAGACCGCCGCGTGGAAATCCGGCCCATCGCCGGAACGCGGCGGCGCGGCAAAACGCCGGAAGAGGACGACGCGCTGCAAAAGGAACTATTGGCCGACCCGAAGGAGCGGGCCGAACACGTCATGCTGGTCGATCTGGCGCGCAACGACCTGGGCCGGGTCTGCGATTTCGGCAGCGTGCAGGTGAAGGATTTGATGACCGTCGAGCGTTACAGCCACGTCATGCACATCGTCACCCAAGTGGAAGGGAAGCTCTCGGCGCAACGGACCCCTTATGACCTGATCCGGGCGACTTTCCCCGCCGGCACATTGAGCGGCGCGCCCAAGATTCGCGCGATGCAGATCATTGCCGAATTGGAACAAACGGCGCGCGGCCCATATGGCGGGTGCGTGGGTTATTTCTCATTCAACGGCAACCTGGACTGCTGCATCACCATCCGCACGGCGCTGATCAAGGATGGCACCGCTTACGTGCAGGCGGGCGGCGGCTGGGTCAACGACTCCACGCCCGAGGCGGAATTTCAGGAAACCGTCAACAAGGCCAAAGCGATGCTCAAAGCCGTGGCCATGGCCGAAAACTTTTTGAAGACAGGCTGAGTTCCACCTACGTCCTCGGCAGCCATGATTTTAATTCTTCCGGGGAATGCGAATGCTCGCGTTTGTTCCTTGAACGTGAATCTCATCTTGCGTCCAGAAAAGGTGAATGGCTTCTGGCCCAGTGTCTTCGTGTTTCGCCATCTCAGTCAACGGCGGGCGAATGTAGCGTTCGAGAAAAACCGCCATTGTCTTGCCCGCCTTGGATTCCATGTGCGCCCAAGCATCTGCACCGACGTAATGCTTGCCATTGTTCGCCTTGAACGCCCCAATCAGGTCGTTGAGCCGGGGTGACGGCGTTGGGTCGAGAACGATGAGCACGGGCGTCAGACCAGCAGCACGGGCTTCGCGTGGAAAGGAAATTTCCTCGCCAAAACGGCCTTGCCCGCTGGCGGCGATAGTGACGCGCAGTTTGAATTCGTAAGCGAGTTGGCTCTCGCCATCATAGCAATCAATTTGGCGACCTTCGCCGGTCGGTTCGCCACGTTCGTTCAGGCGTTTTACGGGCGAATTCTTCGAGCCGACCGCCTCACCGCCGAGACAACTTGCCAGCACTGGCTCGAACAAATAGCCTGTCTCCTGTGCCGCGCGGTTGTCCACGTCGAAGATCCATTTGCGCCAGACAAGCCACGACGCGAGCAAGCCGTCATTGACGCTGCCGAACTCCAGCAGGCTGCGCGGACCAATCTGGTTCATCGTTGGCTTTGGCTGGCATGAAAGGATGCGCTGATACTTGAGCCGCCGCTTGTGAAGCGTTGCAAGGTTCTCGAAATAGAGCCGAAAGTCAGTTTCGCGGGAAATGCATGCGGCAAGAATCTCGACAAGTGCAGAAGCAGAAGGGCACGCGGCTTGTGGCGTTTGAAACCACGCCAGCGGAATTCGGTAATAGTCCTCACTGGCTGGCGCGACCGAAAGCTTCGGCAGCTTCGAAATAGCTGCCGGCATCGCCAAGTCGCGGCAGCATTGCGCCAGCAGGCAGAACAACTCCGTCTCCGAAAGTGTCACGCGGTCGTCGCCATTGCCGAGGATTCGTGCGGCGCTGAACGATTTTTTGATTTCGACGGGCGTGGGCATGGTCATTTCCCCGGGTGTTCCAACAGCACCAGTTGTTTGTCTTTCTCGTTAACCAGTTCAGCAAGCAAAGACTCTGTCAGGGCGAGCGCGGGACTGATCCCTTCCGAACGCGTCAGACAGAATCGAAGCGGCGGACGACCGATGCTGTTGTATGGCGCGCCGAAGCCGTAGTTCCGCGCAATGTGTTCCGCGACAGTTCGCGCGAGCATCGGCGGAATGGCATTCCCAATTTGCCGGATTCGGCTGGCTGCATTGCCGCAAAACTCAAACCTGTCGGGAAACGTCTGTAACCGCGCACACTCCCGAAGCGTGAGCAATCGGTCTTCCGTCGGATGCACGAATTCGCGCGTGGCCGCGCTCGTAATGGTCAGACTCGGCTCGTCGGCAAACAGCCGCTTCAAGCCGGAAGGCGCGCCCCCGCGTTTCTCGACGGGCATTCCGTCCATGACACGGCGAAAAGCGCGGCGACGGAACGAGTCGTGCTGCAAATGCTCCGGTAAATCCTTCATCGTCTGGCCGGGCTGCAATCCACGCACGCGCTCAACCTGAAAATCCGACAGCGCCACCGAATAGTGATCGGTCACAGTTCTGGCTTCGCCGCGCAGATAGGCTTGGAGTTCGTTTTGCGGCGGCTCAGAAAACGCAAGCGGTTCGCCGGCTTCCGTTGATGCGGGCGGAAGATCGCCCACGGCGGTCGCGAAGGTGATTTCTCCTTTGCGAAAGATGCTGCCCGAAAAGCGGGTCACCGGTTCGGGGAACAAAAAGTCGTGTCCGAGTCTGTTCCCGATAATGAAGACGCGCTTGCGCCGCTGTGGAATGCCGTAGCCTTGGGCATAGACTTTTTCCAAGTTAATCGAGTATCCCGCCTTCAAAAAGGCCGCCACCGTGTCCCGAACGGGCGAGCCGCCGCCGTTGGTTAGAAGTCCTTCGACGTTTTCCATCACGAACCATTTCGGACGGATGCCTTCGAGCAGCCGTACGTAATGGCTCAACAACGAATTGCGCGGGTCATCATCCGCCTTGACCCCCGCGCTGCTGAAACCCTGGCACGGCGGCCCACCCAGGAGCACGTCGAGTTCGCCGGGATTCAGCCCGATCCGTTGAAGCACGGCATCGGCGGTGAGTTGGCGAATGTCCGCTGCCGCGCACGGAGTTCGGGGAAAATTGCGGCGGTAGGATTTCACCGCGTCCGCGTCAATGTCGGTGGCAAATCGGATGTCATAACCCGCTTGGCCGAAACCGAGAGAACACCCGCCCGATCCGGCGAACAGGCTGACGGCCGTTGGCTTAAACGGAATGGCGGAAGCATCTTTGTCCTGTTGGTCAATCACCACATCAGATGTTTTACTCCATTCATGGGTCCCTGTAAATGTCGCTCAAGGAACTGCGCGCGAACCGCCTGCGCCATTCCGGCAAGGATGGACTGCTGCATCACCATCCGCACAGCGCTGATCAAGGATGGCACCGCTTATGTGCAGGCGGGCGGCGGCTGGGTCAACGACTCCACGCCCGAGGCGGAATTTCAGGAAACCGTCAACAAGGCCAAAGCGATGCTCAAAGCCGTGGCCATGGCCGAGAACTTTTTGAAGACGGGTTGAAGGATGAAGGCGCCCTGCGTGGCGCGGCAAAGAATTCCAACCAGGTTGTTTTCTCCTTTATAAGCGATTGCGCGGGAGCCGTTTACAACCCGCCAGAACTGAGTCCGGTTTTGACCTTCCCCTTATTGTCCTTCGGCGCGCAAAAATGGTGGATTGACAAAAGCATAAAATGGGTAGCTAATGGTGAGTAGTGTGAAAACTTTTGTTTAAAACCAAATGGACCCGCCCCGCCCAACATCAATTGCCCGGCAGTCAGGTGTCAGACGACACCTTGCCGCGGCGTGCGCGATGGTGTTCTTGCTGTGCGCGCCGGCCGGCCAGGGGGCGGGGAGCCAGACGTTGCGCGGTCAGTTGCCCGCAGCGGCGGCGAATTTGCAGCCGATGGGACTCCTTGCGGGCACAAATCGTTTGAACCTGGCCATTGGGTTCCCGTTGCGCAACCGGGTGGCGCTCACCAATCTGCTCCGGCAGATCTACGACCCGGCCAGTCCCCAATACCATCATTATCTGACGCCGGCGCAATTCACGGAACAGTTCGGGCCGGCCGGGGCGGATTATCAGGCGGTGATTGCGTTTGCGAAGGCGCACGGGTTGAAGGTCAGCGGCACGCATCCCAACCGCCTGTTGCTGGATGTCAGCGGCGCGGTGGCGGACATTGAGCGGGCATTGCATGTGAAGATGCAGGTCTATCAGCATCCGACGGAAGCGCGCACTTTTTATGCGCCGGACAGCGAGCCGTCGCTTGACCTGGCAACACCGCTTTCGGGCATCAGTGGCCTCGACAATTATGTCGTGCCGCATCCTTGTTTGAGGCCGATGCGCCTCGAACAAGCGGAGCCTGGCCAGGCGGGTTCGGGGCCGGGCGGGGCTTACCTGGGAAATGATTTTCGGGCGGCCTACACTCCGGATGTGATGATGACTGGAGCCGGCCAAACCGTCGGGCTTTTGGAATTTGACTCCGGCTACTACCAAAGCGACATCACGGCCTACGAAACCCTGGCTGGTTTGCCCAACGTGCCTGTGAGCGCGGTGTTGTTGGACGGCTACGACGGGGGTCCGGGCGATGTGCTTAGTGGCAATGCCGAAGTGTCCCTGGACATTGAGATGGCGATTTCCATGGCGCCCGGACTGACAGGCGTGCTTGTTTATGAAGGCTCCATACCCGATGACATTTTGAACCGCATGGCCACCGACAATCTGGCCAGGCAGATCGGGGCTTCGTGGGATTATCCCACAGACACAAACACCGACCCCATTTTCCTGGAATTTGCCGCCCAAGGCCAGTCTTTCTTCAACGCTTCCGGCGATGGCGATGCTTATTCCGGGGCCGTCACCACGCCTTCGGATGACCCGAACATCACGATTGTGGGCGGGACGACATTGACAACCAGCGGTCCGGGAGGCGTGTGGGTGTCGGAAACAGTCTGGAATTGGGGTGTTGAGTTCGGCCCGGACTACAATGGGCAAGGAAGCGGCGGCGGGATCAGCACCGTCCATCCCATTCCAAGCTGGCAAACCAACATCCCCATGACCGCCAATCGGGGATCCGCCACGATGCGGAACCTTCCGGACGTTGCGCTGACGGCCGATAACATTTACGTCATTTACGGTGGCGGCCAGACACACGCCTTCGGCGGCACCAGTTGTGCAACACAGTTGTGGGCGGCCTTCACTGCGCTGGTCAATCAGCAAGCCTTGATCAGCGGCCAACCGACGGTGGGTTTTATCAATCCGGCCCTTGACGCGATCGGCTCCGGGCAAAATTACACGTCGTGCTTTCATGACATCACGAATGGAAACAACACCTGGAGCGGCAGTCCGACCCGGTTTTACGCCGTGGCTGGCTACGATCTCTGCACCGGGTGGGGCACGCCCAACGGTCGAAGCCTGATCAACGCGCTGGCGAACCCTGAAGGTTTTCTCATAACACCGGCGACAGGCTTTGCTTCGTCGGGATTTGTTGGCGGGCCCTTCAACATAACCAACGAGACTTTCTCTTTGATCAACATAGGGACGAATTCACTGAACTGGTCCCTGGCTGACACTTCAGCCTGGCTCGATGCCTCGCCTCGCGGCGGCACATTGTCCGGCGGGGCTGCGACCAACGTGACCGTGAGTCTGAATTCCAATGACTACTCCCTGACATCAGGAACTTATACCGCGACTGTATGGTTTACCGATCTCAATGACGGTGTTGTGCAAAGCCGCCAGTTTAGTTTAAGCCTCGTCAGTCCGACCGTGATCACAGCCGAGCCGACCAACCAGACACTCATGGCGGGAGGCACGGCGACATTCAGCGTGGCGGTTTCCGGCGCCGGCCCTTTGACTTACCAATGGCAGTTGAACGGCGCCAATTTGCCCAACGGCATTATTACGACCGTGGCGGGCAACTACAGCACAGGCGGAAGCTATGGGGGCAATGGCGGCCCGGCCACTAATGCCAGCCTTAACAGTCCTTCCGGCGCAGCCTTTGATGCCTCCGGCAATCTGTTCATTGCGGACACGGACAACAACGTCATCCGCGAAGTGGACACCGACGGCCTGATTACGACTGTGGCGGGCAACTACAACACAGGCGGAACCTATGGCGGCAACGGCGGCCCGGCCACCATGGCCAGCCTGAATTACCCTTGGGATGTGGCCGTGGACGCCTATGGCGACCTGTTCATCGCGGACACATACAACAACGTCATCCGCGAAGTGGACACCGACGGCTTTAATACGACTGTGGCGGGCAATGGCGCCAGCAGATATTCCGGCGACAATGGCCTGGCCACCAATGCCAGCCTGAGCTACCCATGCGGCGTAGCCGTGGACGCCTGCGGCAACCTGTTCATCGCGGACACAGTCAACAACCTCATCCGCAAAGTGGACACCAACGGCATTATTACGACGGTGGCGGGCAACTACAGCACAGGCGGAACCTATGGAGGCGACGGCGGCCCGGCCACCAATGCCAGCCTCAACTACCCTTCCGTTGCGGTCGTGGATGCCTCTGGCAATCTGGTCATCGCGGACGCCGGCAACAACGTCATGCGCGAAGTGGGCACCAACGGCATCATTACGACGGTGGCGGGCAATGGCAGTTGTGGTTATTCGGGCGATGGCGGCCTGGCCGCCAATGCCAGCTTGAATTACCCATGCGGTGCAGCCTTGGACGCCTTCGGCAACCTGTTCATTGCGGACACGGGCAACAACGTCATCCGCGAAGTGGACAGCTACGGCTTTATTACGACTGTGGCGGGCAATGGCACTCAAGGTTATTCCGGCCACAATGGCATGGCCACCAATGCCGGGCTGAATTACCCATCCGGTGTGGCTCTGGACGCCTCCGGCAACCTGTTCATCGCGGACACAGGCAACAACGTCATCCGGGAGGTTGTGCTCATTGCCAGTCATCCCACCCTTACGCTCTACAACGTCACCACGAGCAATGCGGGCAATTACACCGTCATCATCACGGGTCCCTACGGGAGCGTCACCAGCATTGTGGCCGGTTTGGCAGTCGTTTTGCCGCCCGAGCCGGCCAACCAGGCGGTCTGGTCGGGCGGCACGGCCTCATTCAGCGTGGCGGTTTCCGGCGCCGGCCCCTTCACTTACCAATGGCAGTTGAACGGCGCCGATTTGCCCAACGACACTAACATTTCCGGTGCGACCAATGCGACCCTGGTTTTGAGCTCCACAACAACCAACGACAGCGGCAATTATACCGTCATCATCACGAGTCCCGACGGCAGCATCACCAGCAGCATCGTCAAGTTGACGGTGGCTTCGTCGCCCATGATTTATCAAATCGTTTGCAATGCGGATGGTGGTGTGACGCTCAATCTTTTAACCCCTCCGATGATCAGCAGCCGTCTCCTGGCGGCCACGAATCTGGCGCCGGCGGACTGGCAGCCCGTCTGCACCAACGTTGCCGGGGAGAATGGCACATGGCAGTTCACTGAGACAAACACGGATCAGTATCCAATTCGCTTCTATCGTTCCTCCACGCCCTAAATCGGGCCGTGCCACACCGGGTCAAACCGAATCCCAACTACTGCGTGTAGATTTCCCCGCCCTGTTCGACGAACTGCCTGGCCTTCTCCGCCAGGCCCAGGCGGAGGGCCTCGTCTTCGGCGACTCCCTGCTCTTCGGCATACTTGCGCACGTCTTCGGTGATCTTCATGCTGCAAAAGTGCGGGCCGCACATGGAACAGAAGTGCGCCGTCTTGGCCCCTTCCTGCGGCAGGGTTTCGTCGTGAAATTCGCGCGCGGTCGGCGGATCGAGCGAGAGGTTGAATTGATCCTCCCAGCGAAATTCAAACCGCGCCTTGCTCAAGGCGTTGTCGCGATATTGCGCGCCGGGATGGCCCTTGGCCAGATCGGCGGCGTGGGCCGCGATTTTGTAGGCGATCACGCCGTCCTTGACATCCTTCTTGTTCGGCAGGCCCAGGTGTTCCTTGGGCGTGACGTAACAGAGCATCGCGCAGCCGTGCCAGCCGATCATCGCCGCCCCAATCGCGCTGGTGATGTGATCGTAACCGGGGGCAATGTCCGTGGTCAGCGGTCCCAGCGTGTAAAAGGGGGCTTCATGGCACCATTCCAGTTGTTTGGTCATGTTCTCCCGGATCATGTGCATCGGGATGTGGCCCGGACCCTCGTTCATCACCTGGACACCGAAGGCCCAGGCGCGCCGGGTCAGGTCGCCTTGCGTCGCCAGCTCGGCGAATTGCGCCTCGTCATTGGCGTCGGCAATGGAGCCGGGGCGGAGGCCGTCGCCGATCGAAAAACTCACATCGTAGGCCGCCATGATTTCGCAAATCTCGTCCCAGTGCGTGTAGGTGAAATTCTCGCGGTGATGAGCCAGGCACCACTTGGCCAGAATCGATCCGCCGCGGCTGACAATCCCGGTGGCGCGACGGGCCGTCAGCGGGATGTGGCGCAGCAGGACGCCGGCATGAATGGTGAAATAATCCACGCCCTGCTCGCATTGTTCGATCAAGGTGTCGCGGTAAATTTCCCAAGTCAGCTCCTCGGCTTTTCCGCCGGCTTTTTCCAACGCCTGATAAATCGGCACGGTGCCGACCGGCACGGGCGAATTGCGCAGAATCCATTCGCGCGTCGCGTGAATGTTTTTGCCGGTGGACAAATCCATCACGGTGTCGGCCCCCCACTGGATCGCCCACCGCATTTTTTCGACCTCCTCCTCGATGCTCGAGGCCACGGCGGAATTGCCGATGTTGGCGTTGATCTTCACCAGGAAATTCCGCCCGATGATCATCGGCTCCAGTTCCGGATGGTTGATGTTGCACGGAATGATGGCCCGGCCGCGCGCCACTTCATCGCGCACGAACTCCGGCGTGATGTGCGCGGGAATCGCCGCGCCGAACGATTGGCCCGGATGCTGCCGCCACAGTTCGCCGCCGCCCGGCGGTTCCTCCCGTCCCATGTTCTCGCGAATGGCGATGAACTCCATCTCCGGCGTGATGATGCCCTGGCGGGCGTAATGCAATTGCGTGACGACCTTCCCGGCCCTGGCCCGCAACGGCCGCGGCCGCGGCTGGTTGGACATGGCCTGGCCGTTGTCCGGCGCCTCAGCGCGGCGTCCTTCGCAGGCCTCGACATCCCCCCGGCGCGCGATCCACTCCCGGCGCAAGCCAGGCAGACCCTCCCGCACCGTTCCGGCGAACGCCTCGTCGCCCCACGGACCGCTGCAATCATAGACCCGGACGGGCTCGTTGACCGCGCTCCGGCCCTCGCGCGTTTGGGTTGGGTTGAGGGTGATTTCGCGGAAAGGAACGCGAATATCAGGATGCCGTTTGCCGGGCAGAAAGACCTTTTTGGAATGGGGCAGCGCCTCACTGCTGTGAGGTTCGAAGAACTCTTTCGTCGCGATCATAATCAATATTTGGCACGAAACATGGGCGGAGAGAAACGCATGGCAGGCTGCTTCCCTTCGCCAGCATTACCTGGATCAGGTTCAACGGGTCTTTTGCATCCGCAAAACTCTCAGCCATTCGGCTCCCCGCACAAGGGGAAAACTACGCCCAAGCCCCCGCAGGGCGCAAGTCCGATTTTGCGCCAACCTCATTTTCTTGACCCTCACCCTTTATTTTCTCAAGAAAAGCTTTCAAACGGCAGTGCTTTAAATTTCTCAAGAGCAATCTGCCCTGCCAAAAACCGGAATTTGGTCAGAGGGGATTACAAAGACAATTTGGTTAAACCGACAGCCCGTCCGCGGAAACCATTTGACTTTCCAGAGCATCTGCGCTTAAATAAGGATAGCTTAGTATCCCAAGCGGATAACTTATGATTAATACGGACACTCCACCGCAGCTTTCGCGCAACGAACTGCTGAAGGCAAACAATCCGATCTTGTCGGGCACGATCAGCCAAACGCTGGCCGACCCCTCCAAAGACCGGTTTTCAGATGACGACTACGAGTTTCTAAAGTTCCACGGCATTTATCAGCAGGATGATCGTGATAAACGCAAAACCGGCAAACAATACATCTACATGGTGCGCGGACGCCTGCCGGGCGGCGTTGTCAAGCCGTCCGTTTACCTCGCCTTCGACCGGCTTTCCAGCCAATACGCCAATAATACCCTGCGCATCACCACCCGCCAGGGCTTCCAGTTTCATGGCGTGACCAAAGGCAACCTCGGCAAATTCATGAAGGGCCTCAACGACGCCACCGCCACTACTCTGGCCGCTTGCGGCGACGTCCTCCGCAATGTCATGGCCGCGCCGACGCCCGCCACAAGCCCCGTGGTCGATGAAATCCAGCGCCAGGCGGCGATCGTTTCCGACGCCCTGCTCCCCAAAACCCGCGCTTACCATCAAATCTGGGTCGAAGGCGTGGAATTGAAGCTGACGGAGGAGGACGCCCATTTCGCAGACCCCCTTTACGGCAAGTCTTATTTGCCGCGAAAATTCAAGATCGCCTTCGCCATCCCTCCGCTCAATGACATCGATGTTTTCACCAACGATTGCGGCTTCATCGCCATCGTCGAAAACGGCAAACTGGCCGGCTACAACCTCATCGCCGGTGGCGGGATGGGGATGAGCCACGGCAACGCCCAGACCTTTCCGCGCCTGGCCGATCTGATCGGGTTCATCGGGCCGGAGCATGTGATTGACACCGCCAGGGCAACGGTGACCATCCACCGTGATTTCGGGGACCGCGCCAACCGCAAGCACGCCCGTCTCAAGTACGTCATTCAAGAGCGCGGCGCGGCGTGGTTTCGCGCGGAGTTGGAAAAGCGCCTCGGCTTCAAACTGGAAACCGCGCGCCCCTTCCAATTCACCCGGCAGGGCGACCTTTACGGCTGGCACCGCCAATTCGACGGAAAATGGTTCCTGGGCCTCTTCGTCGAGAATGGCCGGATCAAGGACGCGGGCGATTACCGCCTGAAAACCGGATTGCGGCGGGTGGTCGAACAATTCCAGCCCCAGCTCCGCCTGACCCCTTCGCAAAACATCCTCCTCATTAACGTCAATACTAATGACAAGCACCCCATCACCCGCCTGCTCGCCGAACATGGCGTGGCAGTGGACAACCAGGCCGGCATCGTGCGGCTTGCCTCCATGGCCTGCCCGGCCCTGCCCACCTGCGGCCTGGCCCTGGCCGAATCCGAGCGGGTCATGCCCGACGTCATCACCCGCATCGAACGTTTGCTGGCGGAAATCGGACTGGCCAATGAAGAAATCATCGTCCGCATGACCGGCTGCCCCAACGGCTGCGCCCGTCCCTACACCGCGGAACTGGCGCTGGTGGGCCGCGCCCCGGGCAAATATCAGCTTTACCTGGGCGGCAATGTATCCAGCACCCGTCTCGCCCGGCTCTACAGGGAAAGTGTCAAGAATGAGGACCTGGCGGCGGAATTGCGTCCCTTGTTCACCCGGTTCGCCAAAGAGCGTCTCGGCGCGGAACGGTTTGGCGATTTTTGCCAGCGCGTGCTTCTGCCGGCCGCCGACGCGACCGCGCCCAACCCGCCTCCCGCGCAAAGCTGATGTAGTGTGACAATGAAACCTAAACCCCTCTCCCGGCCTGCGGCCACCCTCTCCCCGCTTTGCGGGGAGAGGGCAGAGCATACCTCCCATTCATCCCATTCCTCCCCTACCACCCTCTCCCCGCTTTGCGGGGAGAGGGCAGGGAGAGGGGTTCATTGTCTGTAACAGCAAACTGAGACCTCCAATGGCTGGCCCCATCACAGTCCGTGAAGTGTCCGAGTTGAACGGCCAATTTACCGGGCAAAGCTCCGAGGAAATTCTGGCCTGGGCCGCGCACCGTTTTGGCCAGCGCGCCAGCATCGGGACCAGTTTCCAGGGGTCGGGCTTGGTCATGCTGCATCTGGCCAAACAGGCCGGCCTCTCCTTCCCGATTTTCACCCTCGACACCGGTTTGCTTTTTCCTGAAACAATCAAATTGCAAAAGCGGTTGGAAGATTTCTTTGGCTGGAAGATGGAATCGCTCCATCCCGACCTGACCGTGGAACAGCAAGCCGAAGCCCAGGGGCCGGAGCTGTGGAACCGCGATCCGGACCTCTGCTGCACCATCCGCAAAGTCCTGCCCCTCCAATCCAAGTTGCACGACCTGGATTGCTGGATCACCGGTCTGCGCCGCCATCAATCCGAAACGCGCGCCAAAATCGGGATCATCGAGCTGTACACCCTCGACCAAAACTCCGGCGCCGAAATCGTCAAATTAAATCCGATGGCCCGGTGGACGCGTGAAGCCATCTGGGACTACATCCGCCAGCACAACATCCCGTACAACCCATTGCACGATCAAGGCTACCGTTCGATAGGCTGCATGACCTGCACCCGCAAAACCGGCGATGGCGAAGGCGAACGAGCGGGCCGCTGGACGGGTTTCAAAAAGGTGGAGTGCGGCATCCACACCTTCATGTCCAAAAAAGCCGATTTCCAGATTTGAGTCTGGCGCCGCATTGAACCGTTTTCCCGGCTTGCATTCCTGCCCGCAGTCTTTATCTCTGGACGCGCCAACTTTTATCGGACATGGCTTATAAAGACATAACTCCTCCCGCCGGCGGCAAGATCACCACCGCCCAGGGCAAACTCCACGTTCCTGACAATCCCGTCATCCCGTTCATTCGCGGCGACGGCACCGGCCCCGATATTTGGGCGGCCAGTGTGCGCGTGTTCGACGCGGCGGTGCAAAAATCCTCCGGCGGCAAACGCAAGGTCTCGTGGTTCGAGGTTTATGCCGGCGAAACGGCCTTCAAAAAATTCAACAACTGGCTGCCCGACGACACAGTCCAGGCTTTCAAGGAGTATCTGGTCGGCATCAAAGGCCCCCTGACCACGCCGGTGGGCGGAGGCATCCGCTCGCTCAACGTCGCCTTGCGCCAGATGCTGGATCTCTACGTCTGCCTGCGGCCCGTGCAATACTTTCAAGGCGTCCCATCGCCTGTCAAACACCCGGGAAAAGTCGCCATGGTCATCTTCCGGGAGAACACCGAGGACATCTACGCGGGCATCGAATTTGCCGGCGGAACGCCGGAGAGCCAAAAGGTTTTGGACTTTCTGGCCGCGAATTTTCCCAGGGAATTCGCTAAAATCCGTTTTGGGACCAAAGAGTCCGCGGCACAGTGGCTCAAACAACTTCAAGAGATGGGCGCTCCCCAACGCCCCGCGGCGGTGGATGTCGGCATCGGGTTCAAGCCGGTCAGCTACCTTGGAACGATCCGCCTGATTCACGCCGCCATCCTGTACGCCATCGCCAACAAACGCAAAAGCGTCACGATTGTCCACAAGGGCAACATCATGAAATTCACCGAGGGCGCGTTTCGCGACTGGGGCTATAAAATCGCCAGGGAGCGTTACGGCGCGGTGGAAATGGACGGCGGGCCGTGGTGCAAAATCCCCGAGGGCAAACCGGGCGCGGGCCTGGTCATCAAAGATTCCATCGCCGACATCACCCTTCAGCAAGTGCTGACGCGGCCCGAGGACTTTGACGTCATTGCGACGTTGAATTTGAACGGCGATTACCTCAGCGACGCGCTGGCCGCGCAAGTGGGCGGCATCGGCATCGCACCCGGCGGCAACATCAATTACATCACCGGCCACGCCATCTTCGAGGCCACGCACGGCACGGCCCCCAAGTACGCCAACCAGGACCGCGTCAACCCGGGCAGCGTAGTGCTCAGCGGCGAGATGATGTTCCGCCATTTGGGATGGACCGGCGCGGCCGATCTGATTCTGAAGGGACTCAACGGGGCGATCGCCTCCAAGCGCGTCACCTACGATTTCGCCCGGCAGATGACCGGCGCCACGGAGATTAAATGCTCGGAATTCGGGGACAACATCATCGCGCACATGCAACCTTGATTGACTTGTGTCGCACGACCTTCGAGTCGCATCCCCGCCCTCCAAACCGCTGTTGGTCTATGATGGCGACTGTCACTTTTGCCGCCGCTGGATCGCGCGCTGGCAAAACGCCACCGGCGACGCCATCAGCTATCTCCCCTTTCAGAATGAGAGCATTGCCGCGAGATTTCCCGAGATTCCGCGGGAGGAATTCGACCGCGCCTTCCGGTTGATCCTGCCCGACGGCTCCGTGTGCAGCGGGGCGGAGGCGGCCTTCCGCTCCCTGGCGGAGGCGGGAAAAGAACGGTGGCTCCTCCGTTTATACCGAAGATTTCCCGCCTTCGCCGACCTGGCGGAACTGGCCTACGAAGAGGTGGCCACGCACCGTTCATTCCTTTCCAAATTGGATAAGATTTATTCCGGCCCCGGTCTTCTGCCGCTGAGTTATGTCCGGGTTCGTTTCATTTTTCTGCGCGGATTGGCGTTGATCTACCTCATCGCGTTTGCGTCGCTTATGGGTCAAATCCAGGGGCTTTCTGGCAGCCGCGGCATCGTCCCGGCGCAGTCGGTCATGGAGATGCTCAAAGTTGAGGCGGCCAATCATCATATCGGGCTGGAACGATTTCATGCCGTGCCCACGCTGGCCTGGTGGAGCGCGAGTGATCGCGCGTTGAATTGGCAATGCGGCGCCGGGGTGGCCCTGTCGCTGCTGTTGCTCTTTGGCATTGCGCCGGCGCCGGCGTTGTTTCTCCTCTGGTGCCTCTATCTTTCGCTGGCCACGATTTGCGGTCCGTTCCTGGATTTCCAGTGGGACAACCTGTTGTTGGAAACCGGTTTTCTGGCAATTTTTTTCGCGCCGTTGCAATGGGTGGAACGGCCGTCGCGGCAGTCCGCGCCATCGACCATGGCGCTGTGGCTTTTGCGCTGGCTGCTCTTTCGGCTGATGCTCGAATCAGGCTGCGTCAAGCTGATGAGCGGCGATGTCTCGTGGTGGAATTTGACGGCGCTGCGGGTGCATTATGAAACGCAGCCTTTGCCCACCTGGATCGGTTGGTACGCCCACCAATTGCCGGCGGGCGTCCAGGCCGCCTGCACGTTCCTGGTTCTCTTCGTTGAACTGGCTGTCCCGGCTTTGATTTTCGCCGGACGCCGGGCGCGCCTGACTGCGGCGGGATTTTTCGTGCTGTTGCAAGTGCTGATCCTGCTCACCGGGAATTACACCTTCTTCAACTGGCTCGCCATTCTGCTCTGCGTTCCGTTGCTGGACGATGACGTGCTGAAACGGCGGCGGCGCCCCTCCGCAGCCCCGGAGACGCCTTCGTCCCTGTCCCGTTGTCCGCGCTGGCGCCGCTTCATTTTGCTGCCCGTTGCGCTGGGGATTGCGCTGGTGACATTGATGGAGCTTCTGGGAACCCTTCGCGTCGCGCAACGCTGGCCCGCGTCCGCCCTCGCGCTCTGCGACTGGCTGCAACCGTTGCGCAGTTTCAACAGATATGGATTGTTCGCGGCGATGACGCCCTTGCGCCCGGAGATCATCGTCGAAGGCAGCAACGACGGCCGGGATTGGCGGGCCTACGAATTCAAATACAAACCGGGCGATTTAAGGGGGAAACCGCGCTTTGTCGCCCCTTTCCAACCCAGGTTGGACTGGCAGATGTGGTTCGCGGCATTGGGCGGGCCGCGGGAGAATCTGTGGTTTTTGAATTTTGAAACGAGGCTCCTGGAAAACTCACCCGAGGTCCTGGCGCTTCTGGGGCGCAACCCATTTCCCAAAGCGCCGCCCAAATACATTCGCGCGCAACTTTACGAATATCATTTCACCGACATGGCCACGCGCCGCGCCACGGGCCGGTGGTGGTGGCGGGAATACAAAGGCATCTACGTCCCGCCGATCAGCCTGCCTCCTAATCATAATCGTAATCCTAATCTTAATCTCTATCCGAATAAATCGCCGCTTCGATCATGAAAAAGTGACCGGAGATTTAACGGTCATTTTCGTTGGTGGAACCTGCGTCCCGCCGATCAGCCTGCCTGAAAACCATCATGGAATTGGGCCGGGACGGAAATCAGCCGCCAGCCGGCAAAAACTGCGGGGTTAAATGGCTCTCGACGATCAACGCGGAAGGGTGTATGATTCGAAGCATGATAGTCACAGCGGAAATTGGAACCAGACAGCTTGCCGACCTGATTAAACAGGTTCAGGCCGGAGACGAGGTATTGCTCACGCAAGGCAACAAGCCCGTGGCTAAAATTGTGTCCGCCTCTGAAAATGGAATTTCCTCTGTCATGGCCTTGAACATCCGTTCCATTAAAGGCCACCGGGTATTAACGCCCGTCATTTCTCAAGGAGAATTGGCTGAGGAAATGTTCGGACGACAATGATTGGCTTGGATTGCAATATCCTTGTCCAGCTTGCCTGAAATCCCGCTGCTTTCAACCAGTTTAAAAAGTGAGAACTGACACTTGCACAAGGAGAATTGGCTGAGGAAATGTTCGGACGACAATGATTGGCTTGGATTGCAATATCCTTGTCCAGCTTGCCTGAAATCCCGCTGCTTTCAACCAGTTTAAAAAGTGAGAACTGACACTTGCACACTTGCAGACACTTGCACCAGACGATCCTGAAAACTATTTTTCCGAACTTGCCTCAGCATTGGAAAACTTTAAACTCGAGATGGTGGAGCATCCAGACGCGCTTGATAAAATTGACGCCGCGTTAGCAGACATTAAGCGAGCCATCGAAGAGTTAAATTCTGAAAGACCGCAAGAACCGGACTCAGACGATTTCTATGGCGGTAGTTCACCAGGAAGGGGGAATGGTTGTTCACGGTCGATCTTCGATGACGTTGATGAATAACCGACTCTTGTTAGTTGAAAAGGCGCCAGTTCCTTACGTGCATGCAAGTGCCAGTTCTCACTTTTTAAACTCCCGTCTTTTCTTTTGGCTCCGCACAGGGTTGAAACGTTGGTCCAACTGGATCAGGCGCGTTTAGCCGTCTTCTTGCCGGCACGGTAAGGCGGCGCATCCTCTTTGACATGGAACCCAATTTCGGGCGGAGGCGGTTCTGGCGGAAGCGGGGCAGGATCGAGAACCCTCATGATGCGCTGGAGGACATCCACTATCGCCGATTCAGGAACATCCAGACGGGATTTGAGTTCGGATTCGCGAGTGGCCAGTTTCCGGGCGTCAGGTCATCATCAGCCCTGGATTGGTTCTCCGAAGATGGGGTTCGCATTTTTCGAGTCTTTCGTGGTTCACCCAGTTCTCCATAGTTGGGCATCCTGAAATCCGTGGTCAAATTCTTAAAAAGGAGCTACATGTTGCTGGTCTGTTGCCTTTCGTGTTGCCAGCTAAGTCATTGACTATCAACACTTGTTGCCGTGTTGCCGATTTTTTGGACCTATCATACATATCTCGCCTTTTCCTTATCAGATGGCTAATTTTATACAGCTTCTGACGAGGCCGCGAATGACGAAAACCAGTTACATGTTACGGGTCTGTAGCTGTTTGTGTTACGGGTTAAGTACCTGACTATCAACAATGTAACCGATGTTTCCCCTTTTTCAGACCTATGTATCAATAAAGTGGCAAGTGGGCAATGCATAGTAATGAAAACTCTGCATTCTGCATTCAAAACTCTTAACTATAAAGTGGGGAGTGCATGGTGATGAACGAAAACTCGTAAATACCTTGCTGACAATATATTACATCGTTGCCACGGTTAAAACCGCGAAAAATTCACGGTTTGGCCGCTGGCATCGGATCAAAAAATGGGCCGTTCAGAGTCTGATGTGCGACCCCCAGCCGCCAGCCGGCAAAAACTAATGCTTGCGAGTCCGGCTTGATTGTGAATAATTTCACTAAGCGGTTTATCAGGATTTTTTATGACACATGTCAAATTGCACATTCCAGGCCCGGTCGAAGTCAGCGCCAAAACGTTTCAGGCGTTTTGCACGCCGATGATCGGGCATCGCGGCCAGGGTTTCAAAGACCTTTACGCCCAGTTGCAACCGCAATTGCAGCAGTTGCTTTACACCAAACAATTGGTTTATCTCAGCACCTCCTCGGCCTGGGGCGTCATGGAGGGCGCGGTGCGCAATCTGGTGCAAAAGCGCGTGCTCAATTGCATGTGCGGCGCCTTCTCCGATAAATGGCTGGATGTGTCCAAACGCTGCGGCAAGGAGGCCGAGGCGCTCCAGGTTCCCTGGGGATCGCCCATCCGCGCCGATCAGGTGGACGCCAAACTGGCCACGGGCCGCTTCGACGCGCTCACCGTTGTTCATAACGAAACGTCCACCGGCGTGATGAGTCCGGTCCATGAAATCGCCGCGCTCAAGAAAAAATATCCCGATGTCATGTTCATCGTGGATACGGTCAGTTCGATGAGCGGGGTCAAATTGGAGTTTGACGCGTTGGGCATTGACGTTCTGCTGGCCGGCTCGCAAAAGGCCCTGGCGTTGCCGCCGGGGCTGGCCGTTTTCGTTTGTTCGCCGGCGGCCCTGGCCAGGGCCGCGGCCGCCAAGGACCGCGGCTACTATTTTGACTTCGTGGAATTTCAAAAGAACGCCGAGCAAGGCATGACGCCGAGCACGCCGAGCATCGGCCATGTGTTCGCGCTGGCTTCAAAGCTCCAGGACATTTTCGCCGAGGGCCTGGAGGCGCGCTACGCACGGCATCGGCAACTGGCCGAAGCCACGCGCGCCTGGGCCGCCCGGCACGGCTTCACGCTTTTCCCCGACAAAGGGTTTGAATCGGTGACGCTGACCTGTGTCAATAATGGCGCCAAACCCGGCGGACGCGCGGTGGACGTGCCCAAGCTGCAGAAGCTGGTCAAGGACCAGGGATTCCTGATTGACGGCGGCTACGGAAAAATCAAGGGAACCACTTTCCGCATCTCCAACATGGGCGATGAAACGGTGGCGACCATGAATCAACTCTACGCCGCCCTGGACAAGGCGATGGGGCAATTGTAAGAGTTGACACCAAAAGCGGCGCTTCACGGCGCGACGGCCAGGCGCTCTTCCTTCCCTTCTTCGCTCACCAGGACGCCGTGGTCCTTGTACACTTTGAGCATGAAATGCGTTGCGGTGGAAATGACCCCCTGGATCGTGGCCAGCTTTTCGGCGACGAACCGGGCCACTTCGCGCAAATCGTTCCCCTCCACCACAACGAGCAGATCGTACCCTCCGCTCATCAGGTAACAGGAGCGCACTTCGGCATACTTGGCGATGCGTTCGGCCAGCCGGTCGAAGCCGCCGCCGCGTTCCGGCGTGATCTTCACTTCGATGACGGCGCGGACGATGTCCAGGCCCATTTTTTCGTCATTCAAAATCGCGCGGTACCCCAGGATGACACGGTCGGTTTCATATTGTTTGATTTTAGCGTTGACCTCGGCTTCGGAGAGATTGAGCATTTTGGCCAGAAGCCCTGGTTTGGCCACCGCGTTTTCCTGCAATAGTTTCAATAACGGATCCATGATCGGAAACAGATACCATCCCGGCGCCGGGAGAGAAAGAAGAAATGTCGCGGAATCAGGATTGATCAGCGCGGGTAAAGTGCTACTCTGCGGCGAAAGGAAATTACTTATGAGCTTGTTAGACGCGTACCGACAGAAATTGGAAGCACAGATTCAAGAGCACAAAGCCCAACTGGATTTGCTCAAGGCCCGGGCCAAACGGGCCGCCGCCACCAGCAGAATCCTGGGCTATGAGGAATTGGCCGAGGCGGACAAACATCTGGCACAGGTCAAAACCAAATTCAACGAACTGAAGGGCGCGGGCAGCGGCGCGTTGGGAGAAATCAAAACCGGGGTCAAAAAGGCCCTGGCCGATTTGAAGGCCTCGACGAAAAAGGCCGCGCAGCACTTCAACACGAAGGCCCCCGCCAAACCCCGAACGCGGACCAGGCCCGCCAGGCCCGCAAAAGCTCAGGGACACTAACCAGAGTGTTTTTGCGTCGCTTCAGAGGATTCGGCCGGGCGGTGCAACATGTGCATCGCTTTCGCACCATCATCGGCGTCTTCCTCAAATACGGCTACGAAGACTTGGCGGAACGCCTGCCGCTGCCCAGTCCGCTGCGGCTGCCCTTCCGCAAAATACGCCAGGCACAGGAAGAGATTTCCCTGCTCTCAGCCCCCGAACGGTTGCGGCGCGCCTTCGAAGAGCTGGGGCCGACCTTCGTCAAACTGGGCCAGCTTCTCTCGACGCGCTCGCTCCTGCTGCCGCCGCCGTTTATCGATGAACTGTCCAAGCTGCACGACCAGGTGCCGCCCATTCCATTTGACCGGGTGTTGGCGGTGTTGAACGCCGAACTGCGCCGCCCGTCCACCGATTTTTTCACATCGATTGAAGAGGAGCCGGTTGGCTCGGCTTCGATGGCGCAGGTGCATCGGGCCGTTCGGCTCGACGGCGGAAAATGCGTCATCAAAGTGCAGCGGCCCGATATTGAGAACGTCGTGCGGGTCGATCTGGAGATCATCGCGCAACTGGCCGCGCTGCTGGAGAACCATGTCGAGGGCTGGAAGGTCCACCAGCCGACGGCCATCGTGGCCGAATTCGCCAAGCGGATGGAACAGGAATTGGACCTTGCGGCGGAGGCGGCGCACATCGAACGGTTCGCGCATCAGTTTGTCGGCGAACCTACCATTTGCGTTCCCAAAGTTTTTCCAGAAACCTCCACGCGGCGCGTGCTGACCATGGAAGACATCGAGGCGATCAAGGCCTCGCGGCTGGATTTGCTGGAGGCGGCGGCGCTGGACCGGCAGGTGATTGCCACGCGCATCACGGACTTGGTGATGAAACAAATTTTTGTGCATGGCTTTTTCCATGCCGATCCGCATCCGGGGAACATCCACATTTTGCCGGGGAACGTGATTTGCTTTTTGGATTTTGGCATGATGGGTTTCCTGGACCTGAACACGCGGGAAACGTTCGCCCAATTTGTCATCGGCATCGCGCAACGCGATGAAAGCGCCACCGCCGCCGCGCTGCTCAAGCTGGCCCGCGCGGAACTGGACCCGTTCCGGCCGGGCTTTGAGGCCGACGTGGCGGAATTCATGCACCAGCATTTTTACCGGCCAATTGGCGAGATGGTCTTCGGAAAACTGGTTGGTCATTTGTTTCACCTGACGTCCAAGTATGAGCTAACCATGCCGGCGGATTTATCGACCATGCTCAAGGCCTTGAGCCTGATGGAAACCCTGGTCTGCCAGCTCGATCCCGGCCATGACATTATCGGCCAGGCGCGGCCGTTCATGCAGCGGGTGCGCTTGAGACAGTTGGGCCCGCGCCGGTTCCTGCGCGACTGGCGGGAATTTGGCGGCGAGGCGGCGGCCTTTTTGCGCGAAATGCCGCTGGAGATCCGCCGGATCATGGCGATGGTCAAGGAAGGCCGGACCCGCCTGCTGGTGCATCACTATGGCCTGGAGCCGCTGATGAACACCTTGGAGCGCATCGTCAACCGGCTGGCTTTCGCCCTCGTTCTGTCGTCGCTCATCATCGCTTCTTCGGTGATTGTGCATGCGAAAGTCCCGCCGATGTGGCATGACATGTCCGTGCCCGGCGTGCTCGGCTACCTGGTAGCGGGCATGATGGGCTTTTGGCTGCTCATCGCCATGGTGCGCCACGGCAAAATGTGACTGACACACAAAACACAACCCGTTTTTTTGAGCTTCGCGATCTTCCTGATCCGGGCACATGGCTGGGCGCCTCCATTCTCGCCCTGATATTCCTCATGGCGGCGATGCTGGCCGGCCGGGCGGTGCGCCTGGCAATCCATCGCTATTTGGACAAGACAGAGCGCGCGGGAGCGGACCCGACCGGCATCCGTTTTTTAGGGCATTTGGCCAACGTGGGAGTCTATGTTTTTGCCTTCCTGATTTACTCCCATATTGTTCCGGCTTTGCAACACTTGGGCACCGCCTGGCTGACCAGCATGGGGGTGCTCTCCGTGGTGGTGGGTCTTGCGGCGCAAAGCACGCTCGGCAATTTGATCTCCGGAATTTCCCTGGTGCTTTATCGCCCGTTCAAACTCGGCGACCAACTGCAGGTACCCGTCCCCACGGGAACGGAAACCGGCGTCGTGGAGAGCATCAATCTCGGTTACACCGTGCTGCGCACAGCCGATGAGCGCCGTTTGGTCATTCCCAACAGCACCATGGCCAGCCAGGCCAGCATCAATCTTTCCCTGGCTCGAAAGGGCGCTCCCTGCACCTTGGCCATCATCCTTGCTCCGACCACCGATCCCGCCCCGGCCCGCAGAATTCTGACCGAATTGGCGAAGGCACACCCAAAGACCATCGCCGTCGATGGCTGCAACATCACCGCCTTGTCCGGTTCCGGCACGACGCTGACGCTCAATGTCTGGTGCGCCGATGCGGCCGCGGCGGCATTGCTGAAATCCGACCTGCTGGAAGCCGCAAAAAAGCAGTTTGACGCCGCCGGAATAAAAATCGCGCGCTGGACAGGACTCGGGGCAGGTGGCGGATGATATGCCGCGCCCCGATCAGAACGTCAAAAACTTCCATGCCTGCACTTCGCTGCCAAAGCGCAGGACAAACCAATTTTGTTGAAAAGCCTCCTCATCGGGCGCCTCCTCACGGTAAAAATTCCACATCACTTCCCCGCTTGCCGGGTCCAGCCTGTAAATATGAAAATAGACCGGCGCGTCCGGCCGCGGCGCGTTGACCGCTTCGGCCAGCCCGATGGCCATCGCCATTCCGCCCTGCTCCGCGCTGACTGCATAGAGGAATTTCCCGGACAGAAAACAGCGCCGCCCGAGCTTTTGCGCCTGCCAGAGGATTTTCCCCGAGCGCGGGTCCACCTTCAATATCACCGGCGGCGTCGCTTCGAACTTGATCTGCTCGGAGTATTGAATCTCTTCCGGACTCGCCGCCGTCGAGTCAACATAGAGCAGGCCGTCGTCGTCGAATTGCACGCGGCTGATGCCGATGCTGGTCAGGCGCCATTGCACCTCCCCGCCCGGCAAGGCCAGGGCCGTCAACACGCCCTGGTCAAAAAAATAAAGGACCCCCGCCCGTTCCGCCGCGGGAACCCGATGCCCGGCGTTGTCCACGGCAAATCGCGCGCTGATCGGGTAACTCAATGGCGTCTCGAAAAGTTCGTTGTTCTGTTTGTCGAAGACTGTCAAACTTTTGCCCGCCGCCAGCAGATCGACGGTCTGGAGCGCGAAAAACGCGGGCAGGCCCGTGACCTCGCCCTTCCATTCCACCGGTTTGTCGCCCAGCCAGCGCCGCAGCCTGACTTCATAACGGCTCTGGTCGATCGCTTTGACGCCGCCGGTTTGATCGCGTTTGATATCGTTGAACACTTCCTCCTCCACCGCGGCCGCGCTGGTGGACGCGCTGGTCTTGTCGTTGATGAGCGAGGGGCCGCGCGGCTTGATCGCCTGCACCCAGGTGACTTTCGGCTCCAGCAGCTTGACCCGCAACTCGACGAGGTTTTGCCCCGCCGAAAAGAATTCGCTGCTCACCGCGTCAAGCGGCTTGTTGAACTTCTGCTCTTCTGTCGCCTGGGCCAGCAACACTCCCGCCGTCGGCTGCACATTGGGCGGCAATTCATCCGGCATGGCGTGTTTTTGGGCGCGCGGAACCTCGATGGTCTGGCGCGAAACCTCGCAAGATTCAAGGTCGATCCGCATGGCGACCCGCCGGGTTTCGTCCGTCGCCGAAACCACCAGGAGGCTCGATTCCGTCGGCGTGAAACTGGCCAGTTGTCCAACGATGGGAACGGTCAGTCTCACTTCGCCCGTCTGCTGATCCAAACGAACCACTTGATCGCCCGGGCATACCCAAATATTCCCCTTGTCCACCAGGACTTGCGGCGGACGCCTGATGTCCGCCGCCGCCTCCCCCGGCAGAGCCGTGGACCATAAGTCTTTTTGCGTTTGAAGATCGTGGACGATGACACGGTCCGCACTGGCCAGCAGAATTTGTCCGCCTTTCATGAATTGCGTCCGCCACCCGGACTCCGGCCCGGCCAGTTTCATGGAAAAGGCCAGGCGCGGCTTCGAGCCGGCAAAGCTGTACCAACCCCAGGCTCCCAGCAACCCGAGGATCAACAGCAACAGAACCGCGATCATCCAGCCTGTCCGGCGCGTTTGCCGCGCCTGGGCCTGGAGTCTCCGGATCGATTCACCGACGGCGGGTGCGGGTATCGGGAACTTCGGGACGCCTCCGGCGGGAGCCGCCGTTGCCTGGATGCGCAAGCGGGGCTGCGTTTTCTGTTCCGCCCCCGGCGTCTGCGCGATGATCTGGTTCGCCGCTTCGGTGCCGTCGGCGTTGCAAGCGGGGCAATTGACACTGAAGGGCATGACTCCATCCCGCGGCTCGACCTCAAAGGAGTACCGCGCCCCGCAACCGCATTGGACCTTGATCGTCATTCTGGATTGAGCAGGCGCACGCCCGGCGGATAATGCAGATCGCGCGAGGCCTTTGGCCCGCTGCCCGTGACTTCGCCGCCGCGCGAAAGAAGGTTGCCGCCTTCCTTGCCGTGATTGTTCCCCGGTTTCCGCCCATCCTCCGAGAAAACCTGTTGTCCCTTGTTTTTCGGAGCGGTATCGACCTGCGCGTCTGAAACGATAATCCCGCCTGCGTCGTCATTGGTCGTTCGTCCCATGTAATAGGCGTAACTGATTTTTCGGCCGGCAAAGGACTCCGCTTCGGGGAGCGGCGGGGCCTTGCTGCCGGGACAGATGAAAATCTCCGTCACCGTCGTGCTTTTCGGCACCAGCAAACTCAACGGCCCGGCGGAAGTCGCGGCGTCCTTCAAAAAGGGAAAAGCCCCGTTGTTGTCATTTTCGTAAATGCTCAAAGCGAGATAAATCGTTTGCAAATTTTTCCGGCAACCGGCCAGGGCGCGGTCCCGGCTTGTGACGCTAAACTGGCTGTCCATCATCACCGCCAGGATGATGAGCAGCGCCAATACGATCAGCAACTCAACCAGCGAAAAGCCGCCCGCGGCGCGGCTTCCCGGCGATGACTGCTTGCCGGAGGCGATCACTGCGGGACCACAGTCACTTTGCCTTGCGCCGCGTCATAACTGAGTTTCATGCCGGCGGGGGCGTCGGGCAATTTGGGCAGGTACTGCTTTGTGACCAATTCATTCAAGTCCCTGGGCAGACGGCCCTCCTGCACGTTAAAAAGCTGGATCTCTTGATTCAACGCAGCGGTGTCAATGCCCTTGACCGCCACTTGCTGGCCCCGGACGAGCGTGCCCAGATAGCCATCACCTTTGGGCTGGCTGGCGCTCTGCGCGGGAGCGGGGGCTGTTTGTTCCTTGCCGCAGCCGCCGACGGCCAAGGCTCCGGCCAAAAAGATCAAGCCGTGGAAATTACGCATACTTGGATTTTAGTCCGACGCCGCCAAAAATCAATCGCATAATGGGCAGTGGGCAGTGGTCAGATTTGCCGCGAAAAAAGGCAGGAAACGGGCAAGATTGATACATTGGTCCAAAAAACCCGTAACACCGTAACAAGTGTTGATAGTCAACGACTTAGCCCGTAACATTTGCCGCTACAAACCCGTAACAAGCCCGTTACATTAACGATAACGTTAGACTGAACGGGCTGGATGGCTTTTGGCATTGCCGTATTTGTTGGTGGGCAGAGCGGGCGGGTCGCGGCATTATCCTGGCATGGCGAGACAGATTCGTCTGCAACATCCGGGGGCAATTATATCAACTGATGAAGCGCAGCGTCGGCTGGGAATGGGACCAATTGTCAACCGGAGGTCGCCAGAGTTCAAATCATCAAAATGTTGAAATGTGAGGAACTGACCAGTTTTAGGTGAAAACCAAATATTCTTACAATAGTACGGTTTGACCCCTCACTCAACGCCGGACAAAAACCGAGGCGAACCGCGCAAAAAGGCTTGCAAATCCGGGCGGTCGGAGGATAATCACGAAAACAGCAAAAAACAGTTCATTTACGACACGAACCCCAAATCAAATGGGAAATCCAGGTTTAGTTGTTTAGGTATCCTTATGAGAACTGTCTTTCTCTGGCTTTGTTTGGCTCTGGTTGTGTCTATTCATGCTGAGTCCTTCTTGGTGACGAATCCCACGGATTCCACCAACGTGACGAGTTTGCGTGGTGCCATTATTGCCGCCAATGCCCTTGGCGGCGTCAACACCATTGCTCTTTCGGATGCGGTTTATGATTTGACTCTTTCCAACGCTTACGAGGCTCCCGGCTTTGCTGGCGCTTTGGCGGTAACCAATGGTGACCTTCTTATCGTTGGGTCCTCGTATCCCACGGTTGTCATTGACGCTTCTACATTGGGAGACCGCCTTTTTGACGTGTCTTCCAACGCTCAGCTTACGCTGGTTGAACTTGTTCTGACCTCAGGTTCTCCTGCTGCTGGCCAGCCAGGGGGCGGTATTTATAATTCGGGCACCCTGACCTTGGAGGATTGCGTGCTCGTCAGCAACGTCAGTGGTGCTGATGGCGGCGGCCTCTACAACGTTGGCTTTGCCACGTTGTCTGGTTCTTTGGTGAATTCCAATTCGGCCGCCGCCGGTGACGTTGGCCTTGATGGCGGCTCTGGCGGCGGCATTTATAATGCCGGCGATTGTGTCGTCGTCGGCTCCGTTTTGGCTGGTAATTATTCCGGATCGGGTGGTCAGGGCGCCTATTATGATGGGGATGGCGGCGACGGCGGGAGTGGTTCGGCTGTTTACAACTCCAGCCTGCTTTCGGTGGATGACTCTGTCGTTCTTAGTAATTTCTGTGGTTCAGGTGGCAGTTCCGGCTACGCGTTCGGCAACGGCGGTTATGGGGGTAGCGGTGCTATAGCCAACGCTGGTTCCTTGGTCATGGCCAATTCCCTTTTGGCGGTTAACGTTGGCGGCGTTGGGGGGCGAGGTTCCATTAATGGCGGTCCTAGTGGGCAGGGTGGCGACGGCGGGGCTTTGTACAATGTTGGGCCAGCCTTTTTGTCTGCCTGTTTGATTAGTAACAATGTTTCCGGCCAGGGCGGTCCGGCCTATATCGAGAGCAGTGGTGGGGTTGGCGGTGACGGTGGGGGTGTGTTCAACGCTTCGTTCCTTCTTTTGTCCAACACCGTTGTTTGCTCGAACTGGACAGGGGCCGGTGCTCATGCTGATTACTCGGGGGCTGGCTACGGCGGCAATGGGGGTCATGGAGGCGGCGTTTATAACAGTGGGGATGCCTTTTTCTTTTCCAGTTCTGTCGTGGCTAATGCCGTTGGTGCCACGGGCGGGGGTAATCTGTCCACCGATGGCGCCGATGGTGGTGGTCTCTGGAACTCCGGCACCATGACTTTTTTTGGCTCCACGATTGCTTCGAACGCCGCGGGCAGCGGAGCCGTGGAGTTTTTGTCTTCGCTGTGGGCAGGCACTGGCGGTAATGGTGGCGGCGTTTATAATGCCGGTTCTCTGACTCTGACCGAATGCACCATTGCTGGCAATTCTGCCGGTGCGGGCGGTGCAGGCACCAACCAAATTATTGGCTTTGCGTCCTACGCAGGGTCGGGTGCGCCAGGTGGCAACGGCGGTGGAATCTGCAACCAGGCAGCCCTCAGTTTGGTGGCTTGTACGTTCAGCGGCAACGCTGCGGGGACTGGCGGTGCGGGGGCTGATGGTGGCTATCTTGACCCCGGTGGAGGTTCAGGCGGTGACGGCGGTGCTGGTGGGGGCATTTATGCGGCTGCCAATTCCACGGCCCTTTTGTGGAATTCTTTGGTTGCCCTCAATTCTCCGGGTTTGGGGGGTGCGGCCGGCATTGGCAGCACCGATGGCAGTCCTGGCACCACGAGTTCCACGCCGGATCTTTCAGGCGTTTTCATTTCGCTGGGGTTTAATTTGGTTGGCCAAGCCGACGTTTTGAGCGGTATGAGCAATGGAGTAAACAACGACCTTGTCGGCACCGCCGCAAATCCAATCAATCCCCTCCTAAGTCCGCTGCAAGCGAATGGCGGTCCCACATTAACGCAAGCCCTGCTTCCCGGCAGCCCTGCGATTGACGCGGGCGACGACAGCCTCTTGGGCCCTCCCGAAAATCTGACCACAGACCAGCGCGGAAGTCCCCGTCTATCTGGGGCGCACGTTGACATTGGCGCATTCGAGTACGACGGAATGCTCAATGGAGTGGTTCTGTCGCCGCTATTGACGGACATCGTTGCCACCACGGGCGGCTTGCAGTTCTCCTTTAATGGCGCTACCGGCCTGAATTATTCCGTTTGGGGATCTATCGATTTGATGACGTGGGTCAATATCGGCACCGCCTCAGAGGTTCTTACAGGATGGTTCGTCTATCTGGATTCCAACGCTACAAACTACACTCATCGCTTTTACCAAATCCGCTATCCGTAATCAGCGGGCGACGTGTGTGCAAATTGTGAGTTGGTGTTCATGATCTTAAATCTATAGACGGCCATCCGTGGAAACGCCGAGCTTTTGACACTGCCGTCCGAATCATTGAAAAAGAGTTTGACCTCCTCAAACTCGTTGCCGAGTGTCTCATTCAACATGGAGGATATCCCTTTAGATGTTGTTGCGGAGCATTATACTTCCTGTTTTCCCGTAAAGGGGTCAAGCCCGGAAATCGGAATATGCGTTTAACATAGGGGCGGTGGGGGGCAGAATGGGTGGTGATGGCACGAAAGATTCGTGAAAGCGTCCTCGGTATCAAATATTTACGGGCTTGAAAGAGGTGAGTACATTCTGCGGAAGCCACTGGAAATCACAAATTTAGACGCGTTGCTTTCGGAAACAAACGGCCCGTGAAAGGAGACGGGGCGTGTTTCGCGGTTGCTCCGGGACCCGTTGTCCGGCTAGGTTCTCTCGTGGCGCCAAGATTTTTTGCCTCAATTTCGCCGGCCAGGGTGCGGGTGATTCTCCACGTCCTGGGGCTGGCGGTTCTGCTGGCCGGTTACTCCGGCGCAGCGCTGGCTTGGCGCGCGCAGAACCGCATCGACCAGGAGAATGCCTTTCTGGAGGCCAATAACGCGGCCCAGCTTTCTCCGCTCGATTCCCGCAAAGGCTCACGGCAATTGGAGGAGATGTACGGCAAATCGGGCGTGGTGGCAGCGGGTTGGATGGAATGGCTCGAAGGTTTGACGCAGGGCAAGGGCCTGGCCAAAACTCTTATCGTTCTTTCATCGGCCTCTGCCATTGGCTGTTTTATCGCGGCAGGGAAGAGAATTAAGAAGTAAGAATTAAGAATTATGAAATTTACCTACCGCGCCAGCTTGAGATACTTTTCCATGCGGCAATCGAAACCGCCCAAATCAACCGCCTGCCGGGACAGCAATTGAAACGAGCGGGGCGGCTTTTTCATGGACACGGGATTGGCCAGGACCAGCCTCCCGCCGGGGCGCAGCACTTTGGCGGCGACGTTGAAAAGGTCCCCAATCAACCCGCGAAGATCAGGGACGGGAACCCTCATGCCCATGGGCGGATTGGTGATGATCAGGGTGACGCTGTCGGGTCCCAAACTGCCGCTGGCGGCATAATCACGAAAGTCCCCGCGGACGAAATTCGCCGGAACCGGCTTGACTAGGGCGGCGGCGAAGTTGTCCCGCGCAATGGCAATGGCCGCCGCACTGAGATCTGTTCCATGAATGCCGCGCACGCCGCCCAACAGCGCGCTTTCGATCAGTTCCAGGCCTGAGCCGCAAAAAGGGTCCCAGACGATTTCATTTTCAACCCGCCCGGCCAGCCGCGCCATGCAGGCGGCCAATTGGGGATGCGATGCCGCGGGAACGTCCCGCCGGCGATAATAAAAGCGCGGATCAGGCGTCAAATTCGGGCGCCATTCAACGAAGTGGCCGTGTCCGCCCGGGTAAACGTCCGCTGTCCAGGTGACATTCCGCGCGTCATTAAGAATTTCCGGGCAGAGGGCATGGACGCGGACGGCCAGGAGCCGCACCGCGCTTCTTTGGTGGCCCCTGCCAATAAAGTTCAAGCGATAGCGAATAGATCCTTCCGTGAAAGCCTGCAACACACGCCGCGATAAAGACGACGCGATGACCGATGCCAATGTCTCGATGGACTCCGCCTGATTTGAAGCAGGATCGCCGCCGGGAACAAAGCCAACGGCGCCGAAACATCTGAGCGCATAAATGTCGGCCAGCGCAAAAGGAGCCACCGGCGTCAGCGCGACCAGTCCGCCGCCGACACCGGCGAAGCGGAATTGTCCGCGCGTTCTGATGGCTTCTTCTGCTTCGTCACGAACCACGGCCTCCAAGCCCCTGCGTCCGCGCAAATGGATGCGCAAGCCGGCGACATCGGAGAGCAGGCCGGCCATTCGGATTGCGCTGGGACTTTGGCTGCGGGCGACACGGGCTTTCAGCTTCTGTTCCGTCAGCGGCGGCAAAGCCTGGGCGCCCGCCTGGATGGTTTCCAATGTGGCCATTCCGCCGATCTTCTCCAGAGCCTGCGCCAGGAATTTCTTCTCGCGCCCGGACGAAGTCGTCCGCAACAAGGCAAGCAGTTCCGCCTCCTCATTCGGGCCGGCGCCAATTTTGGGCAGGGCCGCCATGGCGTAACGCCGTATCTTCTCACAAGGATCCTGCAGCAGCCCCAACAGCCACCGCTTGACCTCCTCCTTCCGTTCCGGGCCGCCGGATTCGGAAAAGACGACGCCCACCGCGCGAACGACCGCCACCCGTTGGCTTCGTTCTTTGGGAGAAGCTTTGTCGAAACGCGGAACCTCATCGGTCCACAACTGTTCCCACGACAAGGCGCGCAACTGCCGGTAAAGTTCCTTGCCGGCTTTTTTTTCTCCACTTTTCATGCGGGAATGTCTCTGGGGGACAATTAAACCAGAGGGGCCGGGCTTGGGCAATGACATCGACCGGCCGAAATTGAGCCTTGTTTCAGCGCGCTTTTGTGATAGCTTGTCCTCATGGCATACCTGACGATGGAAGGGGAAATTGACGGCGGCCGCATCATACCCAGCGAACCGGGGAAGCTCCCGGAAAATGGGCGGATACTCCTAACCGTGCTCGAAACTGGAGTTCGAAAACCGGACATTGAGATCATCAAATCCGTTTTGGGAACCTTGAAAACCGACGTGGATGCGGTCCAGTGGCAGCGCCAGGTTCGCGCTGAGTGGGGCAATGAATAGTGCGCTGGCTGCTTGATTCCAATGTTTGGATCGAAGCGATTGCTGGAAAACCAGCGGCCGGCAACGCGCTCCTGCAAGCGGCAACCGTTGAGTGGGCCGGGTTTTCTTCGATCACACGGCTCGAAATATTTGGATTCCCTAAAATAACGGAAAATGATGAGGCGCAATTCCTCAAGATACTGAAGCAATTTCACGAGATGCCGGTTTCGTCTGAGGTTATTGATGAAGCCATCCGAATTCGAAAAGGGCACCGGATCAGAATCTCCGACGCGTTGATTGCTGCCAGCGCCTTGGCAGCCAGAGCGGAACTCGTCACGCGCAATACTGCTGATTTTATTCATGTCTCCGGCTTGGTCGTCCTCAATCCTGATTCGCTGGCCGCGCGTTGACGCAACTAAATACTCGTGTCCGCCGCTGCCATCCCGTACTTCTACGGCGATGGGATTGAAAACAAAGGCGGTTGCGCATGTCTTTGGCGTGTTATCTGTCATCGCTTTGGTTCGCGCCGCCGCCGCGGCGGACGATCAGGCGGCGACCGCCACAAATGCGGCGGTTGCGCCTGACACGCGGTACGGACTCTTCAACGGACTCGACCACCGCAGCGCTTACACCCGGGAGGTTTTTCCCGAGCCGTTTCTGGTCAATGACATGGCCTTGGAGGAAAACGAACTCGAGTTCACCTGGCTGCACACCAAAGGCAGCGGCCAGCAAAGCGACATCGGCTCGGTCGAAATCCAAAAGGGGCTCGGCCTGCTGACGTTGCAGGCGGAAGTTCCCTATGAACGCATTGTTTCGCCGGACCACACCGCGCACGGCGCCGGCAACATTGAGTTGGGCGCACGTTATCCGTTGTATCAATTCGTTTCGGCTGGTCGAATTGTTGACGCCACCTTCGGCATGGCGATGGAAGGCGGCATTCCGGCCGACTCGACGGTCAGCCGGAACGCGGAGGTGGTTCCCCAGATTTTTAACGACCTGAGGCTGGGCGGTCATTTCACCGTGCAATCCGTCCTGGGCTGCTCCACGCTGTTGGGCGGCGGGGAGGACGGCGGCTTGCGGACGTTCGAGTACGGCTTCAGTTTCGCTTATGCGATTGAGCATCGCGAACTGCCCCTGCCCGGCGCGCGGCAATTCATTCCCATGCTCGAGCTGGTCGGAGCAACGGCATTGAACAAGGCTGACCCCGGCCGCAACAGCCTTCTGGGAGACATTGGATTTCGCGCCAAATTCAACCCCGTTGGAAGGGTGGAGCCGAATTGCGGGCTTGGCTGGGTATTTCCTGTTGACAGTGCAGCGCGCGCGGAACTCCATTGGGGTTTTGTCGCGAGTCTGATATTTGAGTTTTGACGTCACAGAAGGGCGGTGTGGCGCAGGGCCAGAAAGTGCAGCCAGCGTTTTGTCACCGGGCGCCGATGGATGCGCTCAAGGGCTTGGGCATAGAGGGCGAGTTGCGGGCGGTAGGACCTGATTTTTTCCTCCAACTCGCCGGCGGGAAAGCGGTCTGTTTTGAAATCGAGCAGCCAGATTTCGCCGGGCAGGATCGCCGCCAAATCCATCACGCCTTGCACGACGACAAATTCCGCCGGGCCGACATCCGCAAATTCCTCGCAACCCAGTTGCCGGAGGTCCGCCGCGCTGAACCGCGCCGTGAAAGCCAGTTCGCGCTCCAGACGCCCGGATTGGCCGAGCAGTTGCCGCCCCGCTTCCGATTGCCAAAAGGCCGCGAGGGCGTCGAAATCCAAACAGCCGGTTTCCTGGCGGGTCAGAAGATTCAGCCGGCCCAGGCGGGCCGCTTCCGCCTTCAGCGCGGCGGCCGTTTGCACTTTGTCCAGCGACACCCATTGCAAAAACGCGTGATGCGCCGAGCCGATTTCCGCCGCGCTCAACCCCGAACGCTTCCGGGGTTCCGCGCGCGCCGGGGACGGGGCGAACAAGGGAAATGATTCTTCACCGTCCGCGTCCGCGATTTGGCGGCGTATCGTCGTGACGGAAGTCTTGGCCGGCCGGCTGGTTTCAGCTTGGAACGGATACCGCCACAACAACCGGTCGCGCAGTTCCGGCGCAATGTCCCGCCCGGCCGGTGTGACTTCCGCCGCGGCGGGTTCGCCGGCATCCCGGGCCGGGGCCAGACGCGGGTCGTTCTCGTCGTAAAGTGTCCAACTCAGCAACGCGTGACGGCCTGAAGCCCTCAAGGCGGTTGCGCCCGCGGCGCCGATGAGCCAGGGCGCCAGCCAATCCAGATAATTGCGGCAGGCCAGGATTTCCGGCGCGCCCCGGGCCCGTTGAGCCTGAAGCGGCCATTTTTTTTCCAGGCTGCCCTTCCCGGTCGTGCCGGCCAGGATCAGGCGCTGGCCGGCGCGGGTCATGGCCACGTAAAGCAGGCGCATTTCTTCGCCCAGTATTTTCCGCTTCTGGCGGCGCTGGGCCAGCCACCAGGGCAGGCTGGGGTAGAATTGGGGCGTGTCCGGCGGCTGGATCTGGGGGGCCAGGCCGTATTCCTCGTCAAGTATAATGCGGTTGTAAAGGTCGGAGAGGTTGAAGGGCTTGCCCAAATCCGCCACCGCCACGATGGGAAATTCCAATCCTTTGCTCTGATGAATGCTCATCAGGCGCACGGCCTCCGCCGCCGGCGCGGCGGCCGGCTCGACGGCCGCTTCGCCTTCCTGCTGCGCTTCGACAAATCTTAAAAAGCGATACAGGCTCTCACCGTCATAGGCGTCGAACTGGCGCGTCAATTGCAGCAGCCGCTCGACGTTGGCCCGCTTTTGTTCCCCGCGCTCCTGCGTGGCAATCCAGTCGCCATAATGCGTCTGGTCGATGACGCTTTCCAGGCAGTGCGAGACGGCGGATTGGCGTGAGAGCCTGCGCCAGTCTGCAAAGCGCCGGAGGAATTCATCCGCCTTTTCATAAGCCGCGCCGCGAACCTCCGCGGTCTTGTGCCACTGGACCAGCGCGGTCCAAAAGCGCCCGTGCCCGCGCCCGATGCGGATGACCGCCAGTTCCTCAGCGGTCAGGCCCGCCAGCGGCGAGCGCAACACGCCCAGCAACGGCAGGTCCTGCAACGGATTGTCCAGCACTTGCAACAAGCCGAGCAGATCGCGCACTTCGAGGCTTTCGTAAAATCCCCCGCGCGCGGCGGCCAGGGGAATGCCCAGCCGGCTGAATTCTTTTGCATAAGCTTCGACCTTGTGCCGGGGCGAGCGCAGCAAAACCACCATGTCGTTCCACTGGACCTCGCGTTGCCGGCCGGCCCGGTCAAACAAGAGCGCGCGCTGGTTTTTCAACTCCATCAGCCGCCGGCCCACCAGGCGCGCCTCCTTTTCAGCGTCGGAAGCGGATTCGGCGGCTTCGGTGTTGTCGCCGTCGCCGCCCTCGCGCCCCAGGCAGCGCAGATGCAACTCCACCGGCGGAGGCGACGCGGCATTGGCCGCCAGATGCGCGCGCCCGGCGGCGTTTCCGAAGAGCAGGCGCGCGTCGGCGTCATAGTCCACGCCGCCCGTTTCCTTGCGCATCAGCCCCGCAAACAAGGCGTTGACGAAATGGAGAATGGCCTCATGACTGCGGAAGTTTTCCGTGAGCGGAATGACGTGCGCGACGGGATCGGCGCTCCACGCGTCATGGTATTTGCTGAAAATGCGCGGATCGGCCAGGCGGAAGCCGTAAATACTCTGCTTGACATCGCCCACCAGGAAACGGTTGGCGGCGGCGCCCTCGCGGCCCAGGGCTTCAATGATGGCCTCCTGGGCTTCATTGATGTCCTGGTATTCATCCACGAATACCAGGCGCAATTTTTCGCGCCATTGTTCCGCGATGCCGCTCGGACACCCGTTTTCCCAGAGCAATCGCAGGGCGAATTGCTCCAAGTCGTGATAGTCGATGCCGCCTTCCTGCCGTTTGGCTTCCTGGAAAGCCCGGCCAAATTGCCCGGCCAAATCCAGCAGGGCCAGCATCGGCGGGCGCGCCCAATGCCAATCCTCCACCAGCGGATCGGCCTCGCCGGCCACGCACACCGAACGCAGAAAATCCGCCTCGTCAAACATTTTTTCAATGGGATCGCGCCACAGCCCCTTGGGCTTGGGCCAGTCCGCGTCCGCGCGCCCGATGGTTTCGAGGGCGGAGGCGAACTGGGATCGTTCCGGCCTTTCGGGCAAACCGGCCAGGGCCTGGGCGCATTGGGCGGCATTCTTGTTTTCCGGGGGCTGGGCCTGCAACACAGGCAGCCACGCTTTCGGCCAGCTCGACAATTGATCCATCAGCCAGCCGAGCCAGGCCGCCGGTTCGGGCTGTTGAAAGCGCGCGGTTTGGGCCGCGAACCAGGCCTCCGGATCGCGCAATGTTTGCGAATAATCGTGCAAACGCAGGATCAACTCCCGCACCGGCAGGTCCCAATCGCCCCCTTGCGCCTGGATGAGCTGCTGAATGGCGAGGGCGGACGGGGTTTCACTGGCGTAAGTTTCATCCAGGACAAGGTCCAGGCTTTGCCGTTCCAGCAGCCGCGCTCTTTCCTCGGGCAGAACGCGGGCCGTGGGGTCCAGCCCCAAGTCGTGGAAATGGCGGCTGACCAGATGGAAACAAAAACTGTGCAAGGTGCAAATATGGGCCGTGTCGAGCAGCGCCAATTGTTCGGCCAAATGGAGCGAAGGCGAACCGGCTTTATCCAATCGGGCCTGGGACTCTTCCAGGCTTTGGCGGAGGCGCTGGCGCATTTCCGCCGCGGCCGCCTGGGTGAACGTCACCATCAGCACCTGGTCGATTGACCCCGCATTGCCTTCCTCCAGCACCCAAGCCAGGCAGCGATCCACCACCGTTTGCGTCTTGCCCGCGCCGGCCCCGGCCACGACCAGGACATTGCCCCGGGCGGCAATCGCCCGCTGCTGTTGCGGCGTGGGAGCGGGGATGTTCACAATTATCCGTTCATGTTTTCGTTGGCCCAAGTGTGACGCAAACAACCAGCCTTCGCCGAGTTCAAAGTTTAAGAATAAGAAGAAACGCAAAGTCGCCAAGGGCAGAAGGCGCAAAGGCTGGTTTGACCCACTGACCAAAAACTTTATTTATTCAAACCGATTCTGTTCTGCTGGGTGCATGATTTTTCATCAGTGAACTCAGAAAATCTCGCTCGTGCAAACAGAAGCTCTGTGATAGAACATTCCGCAGAATGTCCCATCAACCGGACAACATCTGCGTCGGCACGCAAGTTATGGCGCTCACGGAAGTGCGCGGCACGAATAATTCCCTCGCGCATCCGCATGGTGCCAGCAGGCAAAAGAAACCGCATCCTGACTTTCTATGATTGAATCAGAATGGAAATCATTTCTTACGGAATACAATCGAGAGTTGTTGTCCTATGAAGAAGTCGTCGAGCGCCTTCCTCGTGAACTCATAAAGGCAGGTTGGTTGGGGTACTCCGGGGCGGCTGAAGCGGAAGTCGCCGCAGCCGAAAAGCGTCTTGCTGCCACCCTGCCGCCTTCCTATCGCGCTTTTCTCAAAGTCAGCAACGGCTGGCGCTTCCCCTCCGTCTCCATTTTCGATCTGTTGCCATCTTCGAAGATTGTTTGGTTTCGAGAACGGAACCAAGATTGGATTGATGCTTACGTTGGTCCGTCGGAGGATCTGCCTTTCGTTTCAGACAAGGAATACTTCGTGTATGGCGATAAACAGGATAGCTGCAAATTCCGAACGGGGTATTTGCAGACGGCCTTGCAGGTTTCGGACGAGGGGGACTCGGCGGTTCTGCTGCTCAACCCGAAAATAGTGACACCGGAAGGTGAGTGGGAGACGTGGTTCTTTGCCAACTGGCTTCCTGGGGCGGTTCGTTATCGATCGTTTGGTGAATGGCTTGTGGCCGAACGACGCATTTGCCGTAACCAACTCAAGCCTTTGCCGGCGGCGAAGGTGCGGAAATACGTTACATCGAAAAAGCCGGTATCCGTCAAAAAAGCCCAAGCTGCTGCGCGCTGCGGCCAGACTGAGGTGGCACTGGGATCACTTGAATCCTTCTCTGCCAAGGGTGACGACAGCGCCGCCGCATCTCTCGCAGAGCTTTATGCTTTCCTCGGCCAATGGGAAAAGGTAATCCCCAACGCCGGTCGGCTGATAGCCAATCCCGGGGCGGTTTATGCGGGAAACGTTTTCGACGACATGGTTAAACTCCTGGGTCGCGCTGGACATTGCTCGAGCAAGTGGAGTCGCGTCATTGAGGTGGTCACCGCAGCCATGAAGGCTAATGACAGTCGTGATTATGGTAATAAGTATCGTGAACCGATGCGTAAAAGGAACGACGAGATTTTTCGTAACCTCATCGAGTATGCAAATCGACAGGGAAAGCCACCTCACGAGTTGTTGGCGATCTTCGGCGTCCGCGATTGCATGGCCGCTATGTCTCCGCAGGAGCGGGAAGAGTGGTATTGGAACGCCGTGAAGAACGTGGATTCTCTCAGGCCAGACCTGCGAAAGAATCCGCAGGCAAAAGCGGAGCACTTTTTCTCACTGGCCGAAGGCATCTTGGAAGACGAGGCGCTTAGACTGTACGAAGCTCATGGCGCAACTTTCGTTATGGCGTGGCAGGCCGCCGAATACGTTGCGGGTATTTACGTTCGTCGTGGCAATGCCAATGCTGCGTGGGCCGCAATCAAATCCAACCTCAGCAAGTGGTGGCCGGTGGGCAATGCCCAAGTGGCGCCGGTGGTTCTGCTGATTGACGAACACTTGAATACACTAATGACGCCAGAACGATGCCAGCTTGTCCTATCCACGCCACGAGGGCCCGAAGGCACAAATGCAGGTGGTTAGCGCCTCGCACATCTCGAAGGCTGATCCCATGTTTTGACTACGGTTTTGAACCTGAACAGTTCAGACAGTGTCTGGACAGTTTCGATCAATCTCAATCCGTCAGCCCGTTTTCCCGTCAAATTCGACGCCGGTTGGGAACTTGACTTGTGCGTGGGGCGGGGACATTTTCCGTTGCCTGTTGAATCAATTCTGGAGATGCCGTGATGACGACCTTTGCCGCTGCCAATCACCCGGAGGCCCTGGTGAGGGTCGATGATTTTCTATACCCCCAAGGCTGGACTCCGCCCGCCGCCGCCGCCGCGCGGTCGCGCCAATGTTGCGAACAGTTGGAATCGGGCAAGGTGCTGTTTTTGGATCGCATTCCTTACCTTTTCCCCCACGCCGACCGCGAGTTTCTTCTCTCGCAACGGCAAAGCGGGTCGCGCCTGCACAAGAACGTTTCCTACCGGCCACAGCAGGACGTGCTGCGCGGCGCGGCGGGCGGCGGGGCGGAACAGGCGCGTTTGCACGACATCATGCGCCGTTATTCGGCGGAGGTGGCGCGCTTTTTGGGCCAGTTGTTGCAGCCTTACGCGGCGCATTGGACGCTGGATTACGCCAGCTTCCGGCCCGAGGAGGAACAGGGGCGCGATTTGCCCGTCCATAAACGCAACGATTTGCTGCATGTGGATTCTTTTCCGACGCGCCCGATGCATGGCCGGCGCATTTTGCGCTGTTTCAGCAACATCAACCCCGCCGCGCCGCGGGTCTGGAACACGACGGATGATTTTTCCGTCCTGGCGCAACAGTATGCGGCGGACGCCGGCCTGGCCGGTTTTGCCGCCGGGGGAGGCGCGCGCGGCAATGCGCTCGCGCGCGCAGTCAAGAAGATGTTCGGGCTGAAGGGCGCGGACCCGTCAGCTTACGACCGTTTCATGCTCCGCTTCCACGATTACCTCAAGGAAAACACCGGCTTCCAGCAAAATTGCCGCAAGGTGCGGATCGAGTTCCCGCCCGGCTCGACCTGGATTTGTTTCACCGATTCAGTCCCGCACGCCGTTTTGTCCGGCCAGTACGCGCTGGAGCAGACCTTCATCGTCGGGCTGCACGGGCTGGTCGCGCCGGACAAGGCGCCGATCCGCGTTCTGGAGAAAATGGCCGGCAGGCCGTTGGCCAACGCGGCCTGATTAAGAAATGCCTGATGCGCGCTGCTGAATGGCCGTCCAGATGGCCTCGGGCGTGGCGGGGACGGCCAGCGGAATCCGGCCGTTGGGCGGGCCGAAGGCCGCCACGGCGTCGCGAATGGCTTCCCGCACGGAAATGGCCAGCATCAAAGGCGGCTCCCCCACCGCCTTGCTGCCGTACACCACGCCCTTCTGCGCCGCGTTTTTCAGCAGGGTGACGTTGAACACAAGCGGCGTGTCGCCGATGGACGGGATTTTATAAGTGTCCGGACAATGGGTCAGCAGCCGGCCCTCCTTGTCCCAGAGCAGTTCCTCGCCTGTCAACCATCCCATGCCCTGCGCAAAGCCGCCCTCGACCTGCCCGGCGCTAATGCCTTCGTTGATCGCCGCGCCAGCGTCGTGCAAAATGTCCACGCGCAACACGCGCTGCATCCCGGTGTAACCGTCCACCTCCACCTCCGCCGCCGCCGCGCCGCAGGCAAAGTAGTGGAAGGGTTTGCCGCGTCCCGCCGCGCGGTCCCAGTGGATGCCGGGTGTGGCGTAAAAACCCGTTGCTGACAAACTCACCCGCTCCTGCCAGGCCCGCCGGAGAACCTCCGCCAGCGGCAGCCTGGGTTCCTCTTTCCCGCGCAGAAGAATTTCGCCGCCGGCAAACAGCAAATCCTCCGGCGCGGCGTTTTGCCGGAACTTTTCCTGGAAGAGAACCGCGGCCAGCGGCAGCAAGCGCGCGCGCAAGGTCTCGCAGGCGTTCTTGACGGCCGCGCCGTTGACGTCGGTGCCGACGGAGGCGGCGGTGGCGGAGGTGTTGGGCACTTTATCGGTGCTCGTGGGCATGACGCGGATGTCCTCCGGCTTGACACCCAGTTCCCGCGCGGCAATGGCGCGGATGTTGGTATGCACGCCCTGTCCCATTTCAGCGCCGCCGTGGTTGACCTGCGCCGAGCCGTCCAGGTACAGCAACACAAACGCGCCCGCCTGGTTGAGATGGGTCATGGTGAAACTGATGCCGAATTTCACCGGCGTCATGGCCAGCCCGCGTTTGGCGCGGGGATGGGTGTTGTTCCACGCGGCGATTTCTTTGCGCCGGCGCTCCCATCCGCAGGACTCCTTCAACTGCCGCCAGATCATTTCGATGCGGTTGTCTCCGATGGGCTGGCCGTAATGGGTGGTGTTGGTCTCGCCGCCGCCGTGATAGAGATTGCGTTCGCGGACCACTTCCGGCGGCAGCCCCGTCTGGCGGGCCACGCGGTCAATGATTTCCTCAATGATGACCATGGCCTGGGGCCCGCCGAAGCCGCGCATGGCGGTGTTGGAGGAAAGGTTGGTTTTGGCCACCTGGCCGCGGAATTCGACCGCCGGGATGTAATAACAGTTGTCAAGATGAAACAAGGCGCGGTCCGTCACGGCCTGCGACAGGTCGAGCGACCAGCCGCCGTTGCTCCAGAGGTGGATTTTGGCCGCCAGCAGCCGTCCGTCGCTGTCAAAACCAATGTTGAACCGGGCCAGGAACGGATGGCGGTGGCCGGTCAGCATCATGTCCTGATCCCGATTCCAATGGACGCGGACGGGGCGGCCTGTTTTCCAGGCGGCCAGGGCGGCCAGGGCGGCGGGCGCGGCGGCCTGGGTCTCCTTGCCGCCGAAACCGCCGCCCATGCGCGGCACTTGCACCACCACATTGCAGGCCGGCATGCGCAAGACATGCGCGATGACCTTCTGCACCTCCGTCGGATGCTGCGTCGCGGACGTCACATGCAGCGAGCCGTCGCCGCCGGGCGCCGCCCAGGCGGCCTGCATCTCGAGGTAGAAATGTTCCTGGCCGCCCGCTTCAAACTCCCCTTGCAATGTCCGCGGCGATTGCCGCAGCGCCGTTTCCACGTCCCCCCGGCGGATGAAATTCGGTTCGTTGTGAAAACTGCCCGAGGCCAGGGCCTCGCGCAGGGTCAAAACAGGGGGCAGCGGCTCATAGTCAACAATAACTTTTGCGGCGGCCGCGCGGCAGGCCTCCTGCGATTCCCCCGCCACCAGCGCGATGATCTGGCCGTGAAAGGAAACCTCCCTGTCCGCCAGCAAAATTTCGTCCTTGTTCACCGCGCCGACGTCGTTGAGGCCCGGAACGTCCTCCGCCAGCAGCACGGCGTGAATGCCCGGCATCCGCCGCGCCGCGCCGGCGTCGCGCTTGAGAATCCTGGCCCGCGCATGGGGCGAACACACCGGCCAGACTTCCAGCCAGCCTTTGGCCGCCGCTTGGTCGTCGGTGTATTCGGCCAGGCCCGTGACGTGGAGATGGGCGCTTTCGTGCGGGGCGGAGGCGGGGCGGGGCAAGTTGGACGAGTCGGACCTGTCGGACCTGTCGGATGTGTCGGACTGATGGG
>Ga0326728_10004483_pt1 | contig 41233 bp, 34 predicted proteins | sample MB3enrmetagenome_FD_207602 | JGI IMG/M metagenome (GOLD analysis project Ga0326728, IMG submission 207602) | Lab enriched peat soil microbial communities from McLean, Ithaca, NY, United States - MB31MN | ecosystem: Environmental > Terrestrial > Soil > Wetlands > Peat | place: USA: New York... | reverse complement strand
CCACGTGCTCTACATTCCAGGGAGTTTCGATCCCCAGAATCCGACCATACAGTTCGCAGTCTCTCATCCCTGCATTGTCGCATGCACAAGGCTCACTTCCTTCCCACTAAAAACCCTGAATTCCCAAAATTATAGAGCACCTTGAATGTCTGGGCCTGCGCCGCCACCGCTGGCACAAGCACCATCGCTAGCGCCAGCGCGATACCTACTGCGCGCAGGCGCGTTCCCAGAGGTTGCATTGCCTTCGTCATGTAATCCTCCTTCTCCCATCAAGGTTCGGTCGTTAGTTGCATAGCCCACCAACGGCGCGACGTGTCCCATCCGGATTGAGTACGCGCGATTGCCGTTGGGGTATCGGGCATGAGAAAAGCCCACGGTCAGAAAAGCGCTGGCCGTGGTTACCCGCTAACTGCTCCCCGGCCTGGAGCGACCGCCTCAGGTCGTCCCCAACTGGCCCGGAAGTCGGCCGCGATGTTTCAATGGTGAATCGGCAATGGCGAGAGCAGGTAGCGCCGGCCTGACTCGAAGCCCCATGTCTGCTGAACGCACACTCCCTCGGTGGCGCGCACTTCAACACAAGCTCGCGCCAACTTCCTCTTGCCGTACTTGTCCTACCACTGCTTACGACTGATTACGAACCTGCCGCGTACTCGCTCAATAAGAATTTTTGTTGAACACCATCTCCCACACCGTTCCGTAGCCACCACTGCCGCCCTCGAAGGTAACGCCATAGAGGTTGCGTGATCGGCCGTCTCCGGACTCCACCACCGGACCAGCGAACGGATATGCCCCGTCTGATGAATAGCTAAAGCTGTGCAGCACCGTCTCCTGCTTTGTGTTAACTATCACCTGGAACACCGTTCCGTACCCGCTAGCGCCGCCGCTCTGCGTGGTGCCGTACAGGACGTACCCTTCACCCCAATGATGGTGGCGCCCGGCAGGCTTGGTGGCCAAACATCCAAGGGGATATCCCCCGTCCGATCCCCCGGTAAAGTTGTAAAGCACCGTCTCCGTACCGGTCGCATACACCTTGTACACCGTTCCGTAGCCGTAAGTGCCGCCTTCCTTCGTCGTGCCATAAAGGGTGCCGTTATCGTTCTCCACCAAATATCCGTAGGAGGGATATCCCCCGTCCGAGCCGCTGTCCTCAAAGTTGTGCAGCACTGTCTCCGTGCCGTTCGCCACCTTGTACACCGTTCCGTAGCCGTAAGTGCCGCCCTCTTCGGTGGCGCCAAAAAGGGCCTTGCAATACCTTGTTATTGCGCCGCAGATGGCACCCCCGAAGGGATATCCCCCGTCGCTATAGTTGAAGCTGGTGAGTGTCTTAAACGTGCCGTTCGGAAGTATGCTGAACACCGTTCCATAGCCGTTAGCGCCGTAGTCGGTCGCGGCACCGTAAAGGGCAACCTGCGGGTGCTTGGCCCGGCGGTCGGGGGCCTGCGCCAAACCTCCGTAGGGATATCCGCCGTCCGAACCGCCGGTGAAGCTGTGCAGCACTGTCTCGCTGCCGCCGGTGCTAGGCACCTCGTACACCACTCCGTAGCCGGAAGAGCCCCCGCCCAAGGTGGTGCCGTACAGGTTGCCCCCGCGCAGCACCAAACCGGCGTAGGGATATGCGCCGTCCGCCCCACAAGTGAAGCTGTAGAGCACCGTCTCCCTATCGACGCGCGGCGTCACCGTGTTGCCCGTAAAGACCTTGAAAACCACTCCGCAGGAGCTAGAGCCCCCGTAGTAGGTCGTGCCGTACAGGTTACCCTCCGTGTCCTGGATCACATTGGCGTACGGGTTTCCCCCGTCCGCCCCGCCCGTAAAACTATAGAGCAGCCTGAAATGGTAATGAGGTTGGCGACGGTGAGTCTGGGCTTGCGCCCCGACCGCTGCCACAAGCACAACCGCCACCGCCAGCGCGATACCTATTGCGCGCAGGCGCGTTCCCAAAGGTCGCATCGTCTTCCTCATGTAATCCTCCTTCTTCCCATCAAGGTTCGGTCGTTAGTGTTGTAGCCCATCAACGGAGTCACACCTGACATCGGTCACAGGCGCCGGGATGCTCGCTTGCCGCGCGAATTTGACCGCGGGCGGCAACTGGGATGGTGCAAAGGGAAGAGCCGCCGGGCCTCAAAGGGCGAGGTCCGCAGTCCCTCCTTGCGCCCTTGCGAGTTTCGAGTTTCCAATTTCCAGTTTCGAGTTTCGAACTTCGTCAAGGGGTCAGCTTGAACACCGTTCCGTAGCCGGAAGTGCCCCCATCCAAGGCAGTGCCATAGAGGTCGCCCCTGGCGTCGCGCAGTAAATCTCCGTAGGGATTTGCGCCGTCATCCCCCCCGGTGAAGGTGTAAAGCACCGTCTCCTTGCCGGTCTTACTCAGCATAAAGACCGTTCCGCAACCATCGTGGTCGTAGCAACCGGTGGTGCCGCCCCCGTAGGTAGTGCCATACAAGTCGCCCTTCGCGTCCCGGATCAAACCTGCGTCGGGCCATGCCCCGTCCGGGTGCCCGGTGAAGTTGTAGAGCACGGTTTCCGTGCCGTTCGCAGCTATCCTGAACACGGTGCCGTAGCCGTAAGCGCCGCCACAACAGGTGGTACCATACAGGTCGCCCTGAAGGTCTTGCAGCAAAGATCCATAGTCGTAGGGATAATACCCGTCCGAGCCGGAGCTAAAGCTGTGCAGCACCGTCTCCTTCTTGCTCTTAGGCACCACCTTGAATACTGTTCCAAGGCCGTTAGCGCCGCCCTCCACGGTGACGCTGAAAAGGTCAACGTAACCTTTGCCGGCCACCAAACCTGAATAGGGCTGCGATCCGTCTGTCCCCCCAGTGAAGCTGTAAAGCACGGTCTCCTTGCCGTTGGGAGCGAGCTCGAACACCACGCCGGAGTAGCCATGGCCGCCTTGTGTCGTAGTGCCATAAAGGTCGCCCTTGGCATCCCGCAGTAAACCTGCGTAGGGATTTGCGCCGTCATCCCCTCCGGTGAAGGTGTAGAGCACCGACTCGCTGCCGCCGCTGCCAGGCACCTCGTACACTACTCCGTTATCGGAAGCGCCACCATAGGCGGCAGTGCCATAAAGATTGCCTGCCGAGAGGATCAGACCTGCGTAAGGACTTGCGCCGTCATTCCCTCCGGTGAAGGTGTAGAGTAGCGTCTCCCCGCCGGTCTTAGGCACCGCGAACACTACTCCGCTGTCGTAAGCGCCACCCGACCAAGTGGTACCGTACAGGTTGCCTTTTGTGTCCTGGATCAAACCGGCGAAAGGATATCCCCCGTCATTCCCCCCGGTAAAGCTGTGAAGCACCTTGAAAGTGGCCTTGGAAGGCGTCTGCCCTTGCGCCACGACCGCTGCCACAAGCACCATCGCTAGCGCGAGCGCGATACTGGCTGCGCGCAGGTGTGTTCTCGAAGCTTTTCCTGTCGTTGTCATGTTGACCTCCGTTTTGCGGCAAGATTAGGCCGTTTACCCTATAGCACGATGCCGGGACAAAAGTCAAGCTTTTTTCTCCTCCGCCAGACGATCGCGCCGGGTGGCGCAACCATCGTTTTGTGATGTATGCGGCCGCCGGCGATCAGGTGCCCCCGGCACGGCAGACGGTAGAAGGGGGAAGACCCCTGAACGCCGTATTCCGCCTGCCTCCTACCCAGGTAGACGGTAGATGGCATACGGTAGAAGGGGAAGACCCCCTTATGCCGTATTCCGTCTCCGGCGAATTCTTGACCCCTTCGCGGGGACTATGTTAGGGTTGCAGGTTCGCTAGCCAGCGGGGTCCGGGATTCGGGGTTCGGGATTCGGGGTTCGCAGAGCTAAGGGCCGGCAGGCCCGCCCGGGAAGCGCGACCCAGAGGTCTGCGAATCCCGAAACCCGAATCCCGAATCCCGTACTCCAATAATCGGAGGCAATGGACTTGGCTACAACAACAGGGGTACCCCTTAAGCGAACGGCGCTGAACCCAATCCACAAGGCGGCAGGAGGCCGGATGGTTGGGTTCGGCGGCTGGGAAATGCCCGTCGAATACTCCGGCATCATTGAGGAGCACATCGCCGTGCGGACGCGCGCCGGCCTGTTCGACGTGAGCCACATGGGCGAGATCGAGGTGCGCGGTCCCGCAGCCCTTCCGCTGCTCCAGTTCGTCACGTCCAATGACGTCGCCCGGCTCGTGACCGGCCAAGCGCAGTACACGGCGCTGATGTATCCCCAAGGGAGCGCCGTCGACGATTGCCTTGTCCACCGTCTTGGGGACGACCATTACCTGCTCTGCGTGAACGCGTCCAACACGGACAAGGATTTCGCCTGGATCAGCCAGCAGAATTCGCAGTTTGGCGCCGAGGCGCATAACGTCTCGGCGAATTACTCCCAGCTTGCTCTGCAGGGACCGCGCGCCGAAACGATCCTTGCAAAAGTGACCCGAACGGAGCTTCCAGCCATCAAATACTACTGGTTCACGGAGGCCACTTGCTGCGGGGTGGCGGGTTTGCTCGCCCGCACCGGCTACACGGGCGAGGACGGATTCGAGTTTTACTTTGCTCCCGCGGAATCGGAGCGCGTCTGGAACATGCTGCTGGAAGCCGGACGGCCGGAAGGATTGATTCCGGCTGGCCTCGGCGCGCGAAACACCTTGCGCCTCGAGGCGGCCTACCCGCTTTACGGTCACGAGTTGGATGAGGATACCACTCTTCTCGAGGCAGGCTTGGGCTGGATCTGCAAGCTGGAAAAGGGTGAGTTTCTTGGCCGCGAGGTCCTGCTGAAGCAGAAGGCCGTGGGAACGCGCAAAAAGCTGGTGGGGTTCGAAATGACTGACCGCAACATAGCCCGCGACGGCTACCCCGTCTCAATCGACGGCGAGCTCCGCGGCCGCGTCACCAGCGGGTCGATGGCCCCGTTCCTGAAGAAGAACATCGGAATGGCCTACATCCCACCCCGCGACGCGGAGCTGGGGCGGGAAATCCAGATCGAGATCCGCGGGCGGATGGCGACGGCGCGGATCGTTCCGTTGCCGTTTTATCGGCGGCCCAACAGAACAGTGGCGAGCGGCTAGTGGCTAGTGGCGAGCACCTTGGGGCTAGCCACTAGCCACTAACCACCCCAACATGGCATAAGGGAGGAGCACCCATGAGTTACCCTCCGGAGTTTTTATACACGAAAGAGCACGAATGGATCCGCGTGGACGACGCGGTCGGTACCATCGGCATCACTCACCATGCCCAGAAGGAATTGGGCGACATTGTCTTTGTCGAGTTGCCGAAGACCGGTGACCACGTGGCGGCCGGCGAGACCTTTGGGACCGTGGAGTCCGTCAAGGCGGTCTCCGACGTCTACGCGCCGGTCACGGGCGAGGTGGTTGCCGTCAACTCGAAGCTGCAGGACAAGCCGGAGTTGTTGAACTCGGAGCCTCACGACGAGGCGTGGCTGATCCGCGTGCGCTTGAAGGACCGGCGCGAAACCGAGAGCCTGATGACGGCTGAGCAGTACGAAGCTTATCTCCAAGAGGCGGCCCACTGATGCGCTATCTCCCCAATTCCGACGCCGACCGCGCCGCCATGCTCGAGGCAACCGGCCACGCCTCCATCCAGGAACTCTTTGCCCAGGTCCCCGAGGCGTTGCGGCTGCGGCGCCCCTTGAACGTCCCGGGGCCGCTCTCGGAACCGGAGCTCCTGGAGTTCTTCCGCGAAGCGGCCAGCCAAAGCGCGCGGGATTACGTCTCCCTGCTGGGCGCCGGCGCCTATTCGCACTATTGTCCGGTGGTCGTTGATACGTTGCTCTCGCGCGGCGAGTTTCTGACCTCGTACACACCTTACCAGGCCGAAATCAGCCAGGGCAATCTACAGGCGATGTTCGAGTTTCAGACTCTGATCGCGCAACTGACGGGCATGGAAGTGGCGAACTCCTCTCTCTACGATGGCTCGACTGCCACCAACGAGGCCGTCCTGATGGCGCTGCGGCTCACGCACCGCAACCGCGTGGTGTGGGCGCGCACCCTTCACCCCGAGTACCGCCAGGTAGTCGAAACTTACGTGCAGCACCAGGGTGTCGATGTTGCCGAGGTTCCCTATACGGCGACGGGCCAACTCGATCTCGGCCAACTGGAGGCGGCGGCGAATCCGGGAACGGCTGCCGTGGTGGTGCAATCCCCTAATTTCTTCGGCGTCCTCGAGCGAGTCCCCGAAATCGCGGAGATCGCGCACCGCGCCGGAGCTTTGCTGATCGTGACCATCGCCGAGCCACTGTCGCTGGCCATCGTCAAGCCGCCGAGCGACGCGGACATTGTCTGCGGCGAGGCCCAATCGTTCGGCGTCCCGGTAGCGTTCGGCGGCCCCTACGTCGGCTTTCTGGCCACGGGCGAACGATTCATTCGCCAGATGCCGGGCCGCCTGGTGGGCCAGGCGCACGACGCCGAAGGGCGGCGCGGCTTTGTGCTCACCCTCGCCACCCGCGAGCAGCACATTCGCCGCGAGAAAGCGACGTCGAACATCTGCACCAGCCAGAACCTCTTTGCCCTCGCGGCCACCATCTACCTGTGCCTCCTCGGCAAGAACGGATTGAAAGCGCTGGCGGAGCAGAATCTGGCTAAGGCGCGCTACGCCGCCGAGCAACTAGGCAGCGTGCCGGCCGCTGCCCTGCCCTTCTCCGGGCCCACCTTCAACGAGTTTGTGGTGAAGGCGCCGGCCGACGCCGAAGATCTGCTGGCAGAACTGCGCCAGCACAAGATCATCGGTGGCCTGAATCTTGAGCGGTTCTATCCGGAGCTCGAGAATCACCTGCTGGTCTGCCTCACCGAGACTGTCAGCCGCGAGGCGATCGACCGCACCGCCGAGGTCTGGCGCCGGTTCGCGGAAAACCCGACGCTTCCATCCGCGCGCGTCGCACTCCAGGCATCGCCAGTGGCGGGCGGTTCCTGACGAGTGACGAGTGGCGAGTGGCGAGTGGCGCGAGTGGCAAGTGGCAGTCGCAGGGAGAGACATGGAAGACCGAATTAAAAACGCGCGACCGCATATGACCCGCAACGAGGGTCTCATCTTCGAGCGGAGCTCGCCGGGCAAGTCGGGCGCGGAGTTGCCGCCGCTCGACGTCCCTCGAGTGCGGCCCGAAGCAGCTTTGGGCGAGGAGTTCCTTCGCAACGAGCTCGAAGGATTCCCGGAAGTCTCGGAAGTGGATGTCGTCCGGCACTTCACCCGGCTCTCCACTTGGAATTATGCGATCGATACGGGCCTGTACCCGCTCGGCTCGTGCACCATGAAGTACAACCCGCGCATCAACGAAGCGGTGGCGCGCCTGGAAGGTCCGGCGACGGATCACCCCTATACGCCCGAGTCGCTGGCGCAAGGATGCCTGAAGATCCTGGGCGAAACCGCGCGCTGCCTGGTGGAGATCACCGGCATGGACGCGGTGTCTCTTCAGCCGGCGGCGGGAGCGCAGGGCGAGCTCACGGGCCTCCTCATCATCCGCGCCTATCTCGAAGAGCGCGGCCGGCATCGGAAGTACGTGATCGTGCCGGATTCGGCGCACGGCACCAATCCTGCCAGCGTCACCATCGCCGGCTACGAGGCGCGGCACCTCAAGTCCAACGCCCGCGGCTGCGTCGACGTGGAAGAGCTCGGCCGCCTCATGACGGACGAAGTGGCGGGGCTCATGCTGACCAATCCCAACACGCTGGGCGTGTTCGAGGCCGAGATCCGCCAGGTCTCGGAGATCGTGCACGCCAAGGGCGGCCTGGTCTATATGGACGGCGCCAACATGAACGCCCTGGTAGGTGTGGCGCGGCCGGCGGAGTTCGGCATCGACGTCATGCACCTGAACCTGCATAAGACTTTCTCCACGCCCCACGGCGGCGGCGGGCCGGGCTCCGGTCCTGTGGCCGTGAAGAAAATCCTCGAGCCTTACCTGCCCGCTCCGATCGTGGAACAGGCGCCTGACGGCACCTGGCGCCTCAATCACCACCGGCCCAAGAGCATCGGCCGCGTTCGCGCCTTCTACGGAAACTTCGGCATGACCGTGCGCGCCCTGGCCTACATTCTGGCCTATGGACCGGAGGGACTGCGGCGGGCCAGCGAAGATGCCGTGCTCACCGCCAGCTACGTGCGCAGCCGCTTGCAGGACGTTTACGAGCTGCCCTACAACGCGCCTTCCATGCACGAATGCGTCTTCTCCGATCGCCGCCAGGCGGCGCGCGGCGTGCACACCGGCGATATCGCCAAGCGGCTCATCGATTACGGCTTTCACCCTTACACCGTCTCGTTCCCGCTCATCGTCTCCGGCGCCATGATGATCGAGCCCACCGAAACGGGTGACAAGGCGGAACTCGACGCGTTCATCGACGCGCTGCGCTCGATCGCGCAGGAGGTTGAGGAAGATCCGGAGTTCGTGCTCAAGGCCCCGCACACGACGCGCGTCAGCCGACTGGACGAGGTCGCTGCAGCCCGTAAGCCGGTGCTGCGATGGAAACCCTGAGGAAAGGGCGCACCTCTCAGACAACAACGAGTTCAAAGGCGCCCTTCAGCGGCTTGAAGTCGGCGTCGGACGTGACCAGGGCCGCGCTTCGCAGCGAGGCCAGCGCGGCGACCAGGCAGTTCACGTAGGGAAGGCTGAATTGAGCCTTGAGCGTTGCAGCGGCCCTGGCCGCGCGAGCATCGACATCAACAGGGTGGATGGGGAGCTGGGCAACTCGTTCCATCATTTCGTTCGCGGCTCGCTCCCCGCGGCCCCGAAACAGCGTGTAATAGACCTCTCCCCAGCTCACCACGGACATCAAGAGCGGCTGGTCCGCGGCGGCCGCTTCCTGGAGCAGGTCTTCCACCTTGACGGCGCCGGGCCGGTTCTCGAAGAAGGTCATCAGAGCGCTCGAATCGATCACGTATGTTTTCACAAGACACGCTCGCGTTTTCTCTCCTCAAGCAGAAGCTCAAGGAGAGAAGGCCTGCCCTTCAGGGAGCCGCGCAGGCCATGGACAAACTCCCGCGTCACGGGCTGGAGAATCAGCCTGCCGTTATCTTCCACGATTGAAACCCGCGTCCCCTTGCCGATACCCAGTCGCCGCCGGAGTCCGGCCGGGATCACCAACTGGCCTTTCGAGGTCACCGTTGCCGTTTCCGCCTTCATCGCCATCCAGCCTCTCAATCTGAGCTTACGGTTTCGGGCTTGGTAAGTCAATTATTTGCGTACCTTACTTTTTTCGAAGATTCCGAAATTGGCCTTCGGCGATGCCTACATTTAGGGGTGAAAAGTTTTTGTGCCCCATTATCTTGTGGTTTTTTTCCTTTACAGGCCCCGCTCGCCCGTGCTAACGTTTTTCCCGAAGCAGCAAAGAGATGCTTGCTGCCGCTTAGAATGGTGCGCCAACACAGGGGAATTTGGCATTGTTCAAGTTAAAGCAAGTTGAACTGCTGGGTTTCAAGTCTTTCGCGGACCGCACGCGCCTCGCCTTTCAGGACGGCGTGGCGGCCATCGTGGGCCCGAATGGGTGCGGGAAGTCGAACCTCTCGGACGCCATCAATTGGGTGCTCGGCGAGCAGAGCGCCAGGAGCCTGCGCGGCGAGCGCATGGCCGACGTGATCTTCAACGGCACGAGCACGCGCCCGGCCACCAGCATGGCCGAAGTGAGCCTCACGTTGGTGGAGCCGGAAGGCGCCGGGCCCGGAGGTGACCGAGGAGCGAGTTCCTTCCCTCCGGCGGCAGAATCGGTCAGCCCGGCTGCCGACGAAGCTCACCCCGGGCCCCATGAGGAAGGTATCAACCCGGGCGCAAACGGAAATGGAAACGGCAACGGAACAGGTTCTGCGGCGGAGCGCCCACCTGCCCTTCGGCACCGCGCCGGCGAGATTACGGTGACGCGACGCCTTTTCCGGTCCGGCGAGAGCGAGTACCTCATCAATGGCGACACCTGCCGCCTGCGCGACATCCAGGACCTGTTCATGGGAACGGGCCTTGGCCCCGAGTCCTACGCGATCATCGAGCAGGGGCGCATCGGTCAGGTTCTGAGCTCCAAGCCTTCCGACCGCCGCTCTATCATCGAAGAAGCGGCCGGCGTCTCGAAGTTCAAGACCCGCAAGCGCCTCGCCGAGGCGAAGCTCGAAAGCTCCCGCCAGAACCTGGCTCGCATCACCGACATCCTCGAAGAAGTTACGAAGCAAGTGAACTCGCTGAAGCGCCAGGCCTCGAAGGCGCGCCGCTACCGCGAACTGCACGAGGTGATGCGCGACCGCCTCAAGATGGTCTTGATTTCCCGGCTGCTGAAGCTCGACGGCGAGTGTGCGCGACTGCGCGAAGAGTTGGCCACCATCCAGGGATCGTGCGGGGAAGCAGCCGAGACCCTGGAAGCACTCGAGCGCGAAGAAAAGACGGCGCGGGCGCGCTACGAGGACGCGGAAGCCCAATTGAAGGCGTTGCGTGAGACGGCGGCCCAACGCGACCTCGAGCGGGAGCGGCTTCTGGCCCGCGTCGAGCACATCCAGCAGAGTCTCGCCAACCTGGAAGCCCGCACTTCCGAGGCGGAAAAGGAGAGCGAGCGCTTGCAGGCGCAGGTCGACTTGCTGGAGCGTGAGGCTGCGCAGCGAGCGGCGCAGAGTGAGCGCGTGCGCGAGGAGGGGACGGCCGCTCGGGAAGCTTTGGCACGGTTGCTGGAGCGGCAGGAGAAACTCGCCGCCGAAGCGTCGAGGCGCGAGGGTGAGGTTGAAGCCCGCCGCCAGGAACTTCTCGCCGCGGTCAGCCGCGCCGCCGACCTGCGCAATCAACTGGTGCAGGCGGAGGAAATCGGCCTTTCGCTCGAGCGCCAGCTAGCGCGGACTCAATCCGAACGGGCTGGCATCGAGGACGAGCACCGCGGCCTCGGCAAGGAACTCGAGGCTTTTGGCGCTGAACGCAATCAACAGTTGAGCCTCTTGTTTGATCTGGAGCGCACGCTTGCCGAGACGACGGCCTCCCTCGACGGGGCGCGGGCAGAGGAAGCAGGCCGCCGCAAGGAACTCGAGAGCCTCCGCCAGGATCTCTCCGCGGCAACGGCTCGCAAGCAGGCCCTGGAAGAGTCTCTGGCGCGACACGCCTACACGACGGAGACCGTGCGGCGATTGCTTTCGGGCAACATCCCGACGAACGGCCACCGCTTCCAACCCATCGGCGTGTTGGCTGACTTTGTGGAGGTCTCGCCAGGCTACGAGGAAGTGGTTGAGGAGTTTCTAAAGGCTGAGCTCGACTGCGTGGTGGTGGCGGGACACGAGGAGGCCCGGTCGGGAATTGCCTTGCTGAAGAGCGAGGGCTCAGGCCGCTCCACTTTCTTTCTAACTCAGATCCCGACGAACGGCCCCTCCAACGGTCATCCGCCCGAGCCGCTTGCCAACGCTCAAGGCGTCGTGGCTTCCGTCCGCGACCTCGTTCGCTTCGAGGCGCGCCTCAACCTGAACGGCGACCCCGCCCTCCCTGCCCTGGCGCACGCTTATATGGTGGAGGACGCGACGGCAGCGGAGCGCCTGGCTGTCGAGTATCCGGAGTGCCATTTCCTGACCCCGGGCGGCGAACACTATCATCATCGCCTCGTCTCCGGGGGTAAAGGCGCGAGTTCCGGCCCATTGGCGCTGCGACGCGACTTCCGCGAGCTCAATCGGCGCACCGCTGAGCTCCAGGCCGCGGTCGAGAGCCGAGAGGCAGATCTCGAAACTTTGCAGGCGCGAGTGGTGGAACTGGATGGGGAGCTGCGCCGGCTGTCCGGCGAGAAGGTGGAGTCGGAAAAGAGGACGGCGCTTGCCAGCGAAAAGCTTCGCCAGTTGCGGGCCGCATTCGACCGCGCCGCCGGGCGGTTGCAGTTGCTTGCCGACGAGATCTCCGCCATCGAGGAAGAACGCAGCGGCATCTTCGGCCGGCAGTCTTCGCTACGCGAGCAGCTCGCGGCTGCCGCGCAGGAACAGCAGCACCACGAGGGTGAGATCGCACAAGTCACCGGGGCGCTGCGTGAAGTGCGTGCTTCGCTCGATTCCCTCTCCCCCGAGATGGTGGAGGCGCAGGCGCGGGCCAGCGCGCTCGAGGAGCGGACGCGCTCGATGGAAGCAGCGCAGGACCGCCTGGCCGCCAATCTGCGGGAGCTCCACGCGCGGGTGGAGCACCTGGCCGAGCAGCGGGAGGGCTGGCGCCAGGAACAGCAGCGCTTGACCGAGGAAGGCCAGCAGGTCCGCGAGCGCCTGGCCGAACTCGAAGGCGAGCAGAAGGCAGCCGCGGAGAAATTGAGTGCGGTGGAGGAGCAATCTCGCACGACGCACCATCGCTCGGCCGAGCTTGGTCCGGCCATCGAAGCGGCGCGAGCGGAACTCGAGTCTCGCCGGCAGAAACGCTCGGAGACCGAAGTAGCCTTGGCGCGCGCGGAATCCGAATCCTCGCACGCGGTCACCCAATGTCGCGAAGAATTAAGAGCCGAACCCGCGGCCCTGCTCGCCGGGTTTTCCCCGGAAGCCGCGCTCATCGGCGAGGCGCTCGAGGCCGCGGAGGCCGAGCTGAGGGAACTCAAGTCCCGCCTGGAGAACATGGGACCGGTGAACATGATGGCTCTCGAAGAGTTGCAAGAGGCGGAGGACCGCTTCACCTTCCTCGAGACTCAGCGCCAGGATCTGCTGGCTTCGATCGAAGACACAACGCAAGCCATCCGCGAGATCGACCTCGTGTCGCGCCAACAATTCCTCGAAGCCTTCACTGCCATCAATGGGTACTTTGCCGAGTCCTTCCGCACCCTCTTTGGCGGGGGCAACGGCCAAATGCGGCTCACCGACGAAACCGATGCGGAGAGCGGGATCGACATGGTAGCCCAGCCCCCCGGCAAGCGCTTGCAGAACGTGCTGCTGCTTTCCGGAGGTGAGAAAGCCCTCACGGCGCTTGCTCTGTTGATCGCTATGTTCCGCTACACGCCCAGTCCCTTCTGCATCCTGGATGAAGTGGATGCTCCGCTCGACGAGTCCAACGTCGATCGCTTCGTGCGCTTGATTGAAGAGATGAGCCGGCAGACCCAGTTCATTCTCATCACCCACAACAAGCGCACCATGGAAACCGCGCAACTCCTCTACGGCGTGACGATGGAAGAGCCAGGCGTCTCAAGGATGGTTTCGGTCCGCTTCGACGAGATCGAGGGGGAACCCGTTGCGGCTGGGATACTCTAGCCCGTAAAGCCGCGCGTGTGAACCTCCACCTTAGCACCGTCTCCCCTATTCAGCACCCAAACCGGAGGTTTGCACGAGATGCTGCGCCCCGCGCCGTCCGAGTGAGCTGCCATCTTCCACGGGCACAATTTAGCGGGCTCCTCGCGGCTTCGTGTATGGCTCGAGTGGGTTGGCTAGTTAGCTAGGCAGATCGCCGGCGAGCAGCTTCGAGTGGCATTTCATGATTCGTTTGCAACCATCAGGGGCGTTCTTACATCTATTTTGCTTGGCGTTAACCGTTTGAAGGCAGCCTTGAAGCCAAGCCAGAGCGGCGTTATGGCAATTAAGTTGCAAGGGACACCACCCTCGCCAGACCCGCTTAAACACTGGATGGGGGCTTGACAAAGGGTTTACCATAGGATTTCGCCTCACGCGGGGCGTCGATAAAGCTTCTTGCCCGCGTCGGGCCACGCGAGCAAATTGTTGGGAGGCGCACTGGGTCACATGGCTCTTAGCAGCGACTTCAATCTAGCCGAGCCTCAGCACGAGGCGGCGTTTTTCTACGGCCTCTTTCTGCGGGGCCATAAGCTGGAGCAGTTGCGGCAGGATATCGACGTCTCCCCCAAGGTCCTCGAGCGCTGGAAACGCGAAGCCATGCGCGACCCATGGTATGGTGCCGCGGTTGAACGTGTCCTCGCCTACCGCAAGAATGTCCTCGCCATTTTCGATTCGATGATCCACCGCGAACGGGTTTGGCCCAACCGGCTGCAGTAATTGGAAATTCGAAACTCGAAAATGAAAACTCGAAACTCTTCCCGTCCACCTTCTTTCCAAAGATCCTGACGCGCCATTTCCGCAAGACGCAGCTTCTCTCGCAACGGACAACGGACTAATGACAACGGACGTCCCTTCCTTGGCTCAATGAACCCACAAATCTATCGCCCATGTGGCGAAAAACAGCACACTGACGTAGCCGTTGATGGTGAAGAACGCGGCGTTGAGGCGCGAAAGGTCGGACGGCCTCACCAGCGAGTGCTCGTAGGCGAGCAGCAGCGCGACGACGGCGAGCCCGGCGAGGGCGACCCAACCCAGCCGCTCCCTCCGCGCCACGGCCAGCAGCAAGCCGAGCGTCAGCAAGTGAAGCGACGCCGAAACGATCAGCGCCGTTCTGATCCCGTAGCGGCGCGGCACGGAATGGAGGCCGATGTGGTGATCAAACTCGACATCCTGACAAGCGTAGAGGATGTCAAAGCCCGCCACCCACAACGTCACGGCCGCGCCCAGCAGCACGACGCTCCTGCCGATGTCGCCGCGCAGGGCGATCCAAGCGGCGATGGGCGACAAGCCAAGGCACGCGCCCAGCACGAGGTGGGAAAGCCACGTGAAGCGCTTGGTGTACGAGTAGGCAAGCAGCAACGCCAGCGCCAGCGGCGAGAGCTTGAACGCCAGCGGGTTGAGTTCCCAGGCCGCGAGCACCAGCAGCGCGCAGGAAACCGCGGTGAAGCCCGCGGCAAAGCGGACGCTCAGATGCCCGGCCGGCAGGGCGCGCATCCGGGTGCGGGGATTCAGCGCGTCAAACCTGAAATCGGCGATGCGGTTGAAGGTCATTGCCGCGCTCCGTGCCCCCACCATGGCGACGATGATCCAGACAACCTGGCGCCCAGTAGGCCAGCCGCGCACCGCCAGCAGCGCCCCGGTGAGCGCGAAAGGCAGGGCAAACACCGAGTGCTCGAACTTGATCATTTCGAGCGTGGTGCGGATCCTGCCGATCAGGCCCGGCGAGGACCCAGGGCCGAGAGACGAAGCTTCATTCCCACCGGCTGTTGCCGTGCCTCTCGCAATCGTTTTGAGTTCATCGCCCATTGATTAGATTCAATCTTGCCCGATAACCCGCGAGTGGCTCGACTTTGACCCCGAGCCTTCTTCCGTCCAAAATCCGAGGCGCCGCTACTTGATGATCGCGATCAACAGGATCGTCAGCGCGAAATTGATGGCATGGGCGGTGTAACACAGCGGGCAATTCACGCCCAGCTTTCGTCGCAACGCGTAGATCAGGTAAAAGCCCAGCGCGACGGTTCCCATGCTGATCAAGAGCAGAAGCCATTGAAGCCGGAAGATGTGATATTCGCCGCCGAACGCCATCTCCACGCCCACCGGTCCGGAAAGTTCCGCCCACCAGATCAACAGCCCGTAGTAAGCGATCCCCAGCAAAGAGTTGGGCACGCCGAAGACGCGCGCATAGGGGGTCTTCACCACGGTAACGCAGGAAGACTTTTCCGGCGCGCAGAGAATCTTGGGTACCCAGCGCGCCTTTTGAATGCGCCCGTAGTACGCGAGCGTGAAATAAAGCGCGTCGATCAAGCCCGCGAAGGCCAGCAGCAGGATGAGCGTCTGCGCGAGTTGAGTCATTCAAAGGCCCTTCGTCCGTCGTCCGTTGTCAGTTGCAGCAAGGGAGTGGATTCCTGCCAGCGAACCATCGTGCGCACGGGGTCTTCTCCCGAGTCCCGACTCCCTACTCCCGACTCCCGACTCCCGAATCCCGACTCCCTTTCCACTGGTACTGTTTCTTCTGCTCCAGCCCCAGGTGCGCGAGCACGCGGCAGCAAAACTGCGTCACCAGGTCGTCGATCGAGCGCGGCCCGTGGTAGAAAGTCGGGATGACCGGAAAAATCTCCGCGCCCGCGTCGTGCGCGCGCAGCATGTTCTGAAGGTGCACCCGATTGAAAGGCGTGTCGCGGACAGCCAGAATCAGCTTGCGCCGCTCTTTCAGGCAAACGTCGGCGGCGCGCTCGATGAGCGTGGTGGAGATGCCGTTCGAGATTTGTGCCAGGCATCCGGTGGTGCACGGGATCACCACCATGCCGTCGACCGGATAGGAGCCGCTGGCGATGTCGGCGCCGATGTCGGAGTCGAGCCGATAAGCCGTCTTGGGGGCCGGCCCCCCTGCCAGGAGGGCGGGGATGCGCGCACTCTTCAAGACGTCGAGGCGAAGCTCCTCGCGCAGCACCTTGAGCCCGCTGCCCGAGATCACCAGGTGGATTCTGCCCACGCGCGAATCCGCCTCCAGCAGCTCGAGCATGCGGCGGGCAAGGATCGCTCCGCTGGCGCCGGTGACGCCCAGGATCACGCTTTTCTGAGACTTGCTCTGCGGCACGGAAACCGATGGTAGCATATACTGGTCTCTAGTTAGTTTTCAGTTCTCAGTTTTCAGTTCTCCGTAGCTATCAGCCTTCAGCCATCAGCTATCAGCAAACAACGGACGTTCTTGCTGATAGCTGAGGGCTGAGGGCTGACGGCTAGACTGAAAACCGTAATCTGATTTCATGTCGCGCACCAAGGCTCGAGCGCAGGGGAGATTCGATTGACCGAGGAAAGCATCGCCAAGATGTTGCGGCAGGTTCGGAGCGGGCGGCTCACGGTTGAGCAAGCCATGGATCGGCTGCGCAATCTTCCTTACGAAGATCTCGGCTACGCCAAGATCGACCACCATCGCTCGCTCCGCCAGGGGCTGCCGGAGGTGATCTTCGCGCGCGGCAAAACGCCGGAGCAGGTGGAAGGGATCGCCCGCGGGATGCTGGGAAAGCGTTACAACATCCTGATCACGCGCGGCGACGAAGCGCTCTACGAACGCGTCCGCAAGCTCGACGTGCGCGCCGAGTTCCACGCGCGATCCGGGGCCATCGTCATCCGCACCGACCGCAAGATCCGCGGCAAAGGGCTGGTACTGGTGGTGTCGGCGGGGACCTCGGACATTCCCGTGGCGGAGGAAGCGCTGGTCACCGCCGAGACCATGGGCAACCGCGTGGAATCGCTCTACGACGTGGGCGTGGCGGGCATCCACCGGCTGCTGGGCGAGAGCCGACACCTGCGCCAGGCGCGCGTGATCGTGGTGGTGGCGGGCATGGAAGGGGCGCTGGCCAGCGTCGTCGCCGGCGTGGTGGCCGTGCCGGTGGTCGCCGTGCCCACCAGTGTAGGCTATGGTGCTAGTTTCGGCGGCCTGGCCGCGCTGCTCGGCATGCTCAACAGTTGCGCGCCCAACATCGCGGTGATGAACATCGATAACGGCTTCGGCGCCGGGTATCTGGCAAGCTTGATCAACCGGCTCTGAGGGCGAGCAAGGCGGTTCGCATGTCATTCTGAGCGCAGCGAAGAATCTCTCTTGTGTTTTCCCGGTCGGTCGAAGTGAAGAGAGATTCTTCGCTGCGCTCAGAATGACATGCTTGAAAGGTAGACAAGATGAAGGTCTCAAGGGCTCCTCTTCGTCAGTAGTACGCCGTGAACACAACCATCAGCTTACAGCCGTCACCTTTCAGCAAGCAGACCTGCGTTCTTGCTGAGCGCTGATAGCTGATGGCTGACGGCTTCTTCCGCTAACCCTTCTTCTGCGGCGGGACATACCCCGGCGGCAGCGCCGCGCCTTCACCGAAGAAGAACTTCTCCATCTGCTCGGCGATGATTTCCTGGGCCTCCTTCGTCGCGGGGTGCAGCCGATACTCGTTGAGGAGCATTCGGAGGCGATCCAGCCACATCTCCCAAGCTTGCTCGGACACGTTGTCGTAGATGCGCTGCCCCAGCTCACCCGGCCAGGGCGGCTCCTCGATCCCCGGCAATTCTCTCTGGAGCTTCACGCACTTCACCATGTGTTGCGCCATTGATGATCATCTCCTAGCTCAAGATTGCGGACGAAACCAGAAATGTCGGCCCGCGTGTGGTAACTGCCCATCGTAGCTCTTCGAGCCTGCCACTTGCAACCGGCTACGCCCAACACAGATTGCCCTTTGATTGATCCATTGATCCATTGCGCCATTGATCCATTGAGTCATTGCCGATTGCCGATTGCTGATTGCCGATTGAAAGACACTCTCGGTGGGCCAGCATTCTTCCAATCGTCAATCGTCAATCGACAATCGGCAATGGCTCAATGACCCAATGAATCAGTGATTCAATTCGATGGCTCAATGGCTGAACCTCCATCTACAAGCGCCGCACCGTCAGCTTGACGCCGCTCGCATACACCCCGGCATGGAATAAGGCCACGACCCCTCATGCGGCCGGGTGGGAAATTGGGTTTGTTCCAAAAACCGAACCCATCATATCCTTTGTTATCAACAAAGCTTGGCTTTGTTCCGCACTAAATGCCCCCTCCTGGTCCATCATTTCCAGGTCGCAGCCAAACACCGACAGCACCAGGGCCACCAGCGCCCACGGCATGGAATAAGGCCACGACCCCTCATGCGGCCGGGCGGGAAATTGGGTTTGTTCCAAAAACCGAACCCATCATGTCCTTTGTTATCAATAAAGCTTGGCTTTGTTTCCGCACTAAATGCCCCCTCCTGGTCCATCATCTCCAGGTCGCCGCCAGCGCCGCCACCCCCAGTGCGGACTCTCGTCCTCCCTCCCCGGCCGGTACGTCTGGGGCGGATTCTGCGGCGGCTTCGCTCCCAGCTCCCCACTCCTGCGGGGCCGCTCGCCTCGTACACCCCGAGGAGATTCCCCAGGTCCGTGAGCAACCGGTGCACGATGGTGACGGCATCCTCCGGCCCCATCTGGTGTCCCGCCTGGCGCTGGGCGATGGCCAGCAGCAGGCGAAACTGCACGGCGCGCATCTCCCAGCGGGACCGCACCCCAAACAGCCGCAGCAGCCGCCAAGCGGCGTCCGCCATGCCGTCCACCAATCGCGTTTCCTTGCGGCCGCGGAGACGGAAGGCGCGTTGGAATCGCTGGCGATGCGCCTCCAGCGCCGCCTTGTCCTCACCCGCCAGAGCCACGCTGTGCTCCAGGTGGCGGCAGGAGGTGCCACTGTAAATATGGGAGGGCCCGCGCTTGCCGGGCGGCCCCAGCTTCAAGTGCGCCAGGCAGAGGTTGGCGTAGCGGGCCAGCAGCCGTAGCATAGTGAAGCGATTGCGCTTTTCGGGAGGAGCGGCGTTGGCCTTCTCCAGCGCCTTCATCGACGCCGCCTCGCGCGCCGGAGTGAAGACGAAGGGCGCCTTGCGCGCCTGCCCCAGGTTGGCGCGCGACGAAGCCTTGCTTCGCTCGCTGACGGTGTACTTGCGCTTCGGTTTGGCTTGGCGTGGCGCTGAGTCGGTAGCTGCTTCCCTCGGCTCGGGGCAAGCTGCTTCGCCGTCTGCTGCACTCGGGGCAGGCTCATTCGCTTCGCTCCGGGCGGGCACGCTCGGTTCGCTCGCGGCAGGTCCTGGGTCTTGGTGTTCTGGGGGCGCTGCGGCCTGCTGGTCTTGGGAGCCCTCGCCCGGACTCTCGGTCTCCGGTTGCGCAGGCGTGCGATCTTGGATTTTTGATTCGGGATCCGTCTTGAAGCGGGCCATGGGCTGATTACTCCCTATTCATCCAGCCATACATTCTAGGCCCATTCGAATCCCGTGTCAAGCTAAATATTTATTTGGCTGGCCTACGCCCGAGTCGCTCGGCGGAGGCTATCAGGAGAGACGAATTTCGAATTTCCAGTTTCGAATTCCGACTTTGCAATTTCCACTTTCGAACTTCCTCAAGGGGTCACCTTGAACACCGTTCCGTAGCCGTAATCGCCGCCATCGAGCGTCGTGCCGTACAGGTTGCCATTCCCGTCCCGGACCAAGCCTGCGTACGGATACCCGCCGTCGGTTGAGTACTTAAAGCTGTGCAGCACCGTCTCCTTGCCAGTGTGATCCAGCATGAAGACCGTTCCGGAGCCGGAAGCGCCACCGCCCTCCGTGGTGCCGTAAAGATTGCCCGCCGCGTCCCGCACCAAACCTGCCTCGGGATATGCGCCGTCGTTTCCTCCGCTGAAGTTGTATAGCGCAAACTCCTTGCCGGTCTCGTCCAGCATAAACACCATTCCGTAAAAGTTGTTAGTGCCGCCGTATTGGGTGGTACCGTAAAGGTTCCCGGCCGCGTCCCGGACTAGATATCCGTACTGGGGATCTCTGCCGTCCTGCCCCCCGCGGAATTTGTAGAGCACCGTCTCCTCGCCGGTCTCATCCAGCTTGTAGACGACTCCATAATAGTTGCCGCCCCCGGAGGTGGTGCCGTACAGGTTGCCCGCCGCGTCCTGGACCAAACCGGCGTAAGGAAAAATCCCCCCGCGCTCGGTGAAGCTGAAGAGCACCGTCTCTTTGCCGGTCGTATCCAGCATGAACACCGTTCCGTAGCCGGAAGCCCCGCCTTGGTAGGTGGTGCCATAAAGATTGCCCTTCGCGTCCCGCAGCAAACCTGCGACGGGATACGCGCCATCCCCCCCGCTCCCGGTGAAGCTATAGAGCACGGTTTCCTTGCCGGCCTTATCCACCTTGAAGACGACTCCACAACCGTTGCTGCACGCGCTGGAGCCGCCGTGAAACGTGGTGCCGTACAGGTTCCCGCTCGCGTCCCGCACCAGACCTGCGTAGGGGTTTGCCCCGTCGCTTCCCCCGGTGAAGCTGTAAGGCGCTCTCTCCTTGCCGGTCTTGTCCAGCATGAAGACGGTTCCATAGCCGGAGGTGCCGCCGTAGTAGGTGGTGCCGTAAACGTTGCCGGTGGCGTCGCGGATCAAACCGGCGTACGGGTTTCCCCCGTCCGCCCCGCCCGTAAAGGCGTGGAGCACAGTGAAAGTCTTCTTTTGCCCCGATGCGGTCGCGAAGCCCACCGCCAGAAGCGCGATCGCTAACCCCAGCGCGACATTTGCGGCGCACCGGCGCGTTCCCGGAGATTGCACTGTCTTCGTCATGTGATCCTCCTTCTTCCCATCAGCGTTCGCTCGTTAGTGTTGTAGCCCATCAACGGGGCCAAGCCTCACATCAGTCACGCGGGCCGGGAGGGGTCTCGCGAGGGGGCGAATTTCACCGCCGGCCGTGATTGGCCTCGTGCAAACAGAAGAGCCGCGAACGCCAAAGGCCAAGATGTGCGCTCGCGGTTTTGCGAGTTTCGAGTTTCCAGTTTCGAGTTTCGAATTTGATCAAGGCGTCAGCGTGAACACCGTTCCGTCGCCGAAACCGGATTCCAAGGCGGTGCCGTATAGATTACCCTTCGCATCCCGAACCAACCCGGCGTAGGGATCTCCGCCGTCCGTTCCCCCAGTGAAGGTGTAGAGCACCGTCTCCTTGCCGTTCTTACCCACCTTGAACAGCGTTCCGCAGCCACAGGGAGATTCGCCGCCGTACGTGGTGGTGCCATACAGGTTACCCGCCGCGTCCCGGACCAAACCCGCCGAGGGAAGTGCGCCGTCCTCGGGGCCTGCCGGTGGTGCCTGAAAGCTGTGGAGCACCGTCTCCTTCCCGGTCGCAGCCAGCTTGAAGACGACTCCGCAACCCTCCTGCCCTTCGCCCCAGCATCCAGTGTTGTAGGCGCCGCCGTCATAGGTAGTGCCGTACAGGTTGCCCGCCGCGTCTCGGACCAAACCGCCGTACGGATTTTCCCCGTCCCGCCCCTTGAAGCTATGGAGCACGGTCTCCTTGCCGGTCGTATCCAGCTTAAACACCGTTCCGTCGTCGGAAGTGCCACCCCAGGCGGTAGTGCCGTACAGGTTGCCCGCCGCGTCCCGGATCAAGCCGGCGTACGGGACTCCTCCGTCCGCCCCCCCGGTGAAGCTGTGGAGCACCGTCTGCTTGCCGGCTTTATCCAGCTTGAACACTGTTCCCGCATTGGAAGCGCCGCCCTTGGCAGTAGTGCCGTACAAGTTGCCCGCCGCGTCCCGAAGCAAGCCTGCCCCGGGATATGTCCCGTCGTTCTGCGCAGAACAAAAGCTGTAGAGCACGGTCTCCTTGCCCGTCTTATCGACCATGAACACCGATCCGCAGCCGTAAGCGCCGCCGTCATCGGTGGTGCCATAAAGGTTGCCAGCCGCATCTCGGACCAAGCCGCCGGATGGATATTCCCCGTCGCCCCGGATTCCGGTGAAGCTGTAGAGCACGGTCTCCTTGCCGGTCGTATCCACCGTGAACACCGTGCCGCAGCCGGAATCGTAGCCGGTATTGCATCCCCCAGTGCCGCCGTAAACGGTAGTGCCGTACAGGTTCCCCGCCGCGTCCCGGACCAAACTACCGTTGTCCACCGGGTATCCCCCGTCCGCCCCGCCCGTAAACGAGTAGAGCACGGTGAGAGTCTGCGCTTGCGCCGCGACCGCCGGCACAAGCACCATCGCTACCGCCAGCCCGACACTCACCGCACGCAGGCGCGTTACCAAAGTTTGTACTGTCTTCGTCATGTGATCCTCCTTCTTTCCGTCAAGATTCTGGCGCTAGTTGCATAGCCCATCAACGGCGCGGCGTGTCCCATCCAGATTGATGACGTGCGATTGCCATTGGGGTGTCGCGCGTGAGAAAAGCCCACGGTCAGAAAGGCGCTGACCGTGGCTACCCGCTGAGGGGGGGATCCCATGCCATAGGGAGCGAGTCGCATACATCACAAAACGGTGTATCCGTCACCCCGATTTTCGAGTTTCGAATTTCCAGTTTCGAGTTTCGAATTCCATCAAGGCGTCAGCTCGAATACCGTTCCGAAGCCGGAAGCGCCGCCCTCCGAGGTGGTGCCGTAAAAGTTGCCCTTGGCGTCCCGGACCAAACCTGCGAGGGGCTGTAGGCCGTCCGACCCCGCAAACTTGTGCAGCACCGTCTCCTTGCCGCCCTTATCCAGCATGAAGACGACTCCGCAACCGCCGGACTGGTAGCACACGCCGTGGAAGGAGCCGCCGTACCTGGTGGTGCCGTACAGGTTGCCCTTCGCGTCCTGCACCAAGCCTACCATCGGACCTGCGCCGTCCCCGCCGGTCCCGGTGAAGCTGTAAAGCACGGTCTCCTTGCCGGCACTATCCAGCTTGAACACCATTCCCGCGCCGGAAGCGCCGCCGCCGTAAGTGGTGCCGTATAGATTGCCCTTCGAGTCCCGGATCAAAGGTGCGTAGGGATACGTCCCGTCCCGGCCGGTCCCGGTGAAGCTGTGGAGCACGGTCTCCTTGCCGGTCGTATCCAGCTTGAAGACCGTTCCCTCGCTCGAGGCGCCGCCACCGCTCGTGGTGCCGTACAGATTGCCCGCCGCGTCACGGACCAAACCTGCGTAGGGCACTGCCCCGTCCCCCCCGGTCCCGGAGAAGCTGTAGAGCACCGTCTCCTTGCCGGCCGTATCGAGCATGAACACCGTGCCGCAGCCGTAGTCAAAACCACCAAAAGAGCATGCTCCGCTCCCACCTTCCTCCGTGGTGCCGTACAGATTGCCAGCCGCGTCCCGGAGCAGCCCGGCGTGCGGACCCTCCCCGTCCGGCAACCCGGTGAAGCTGTAAAGCACCGTCTCCTTGCCGGTGTTATCCAGGTTGAAGACCGTTCCGGCGCCGGAAGCGCCACCGTGGAAGGTGGTCCCGTAAAGGTTGCCGGCCGCGTCCCGCACCAAACCGGCGAAGGGATTTCCCCCGTCCCCCCCGGTCCCGGTGAAGCTGTAAAGCACCGTCTCGTTGCCGGCCTTATCCACCATGAACACCACCCCGCACCCCTGCGAGCATTTGCTAGAGCCGCCGCCGTAGGTGGTGCCGTAAAGGTCGCCTGCCGCGTCCCGGATCAAACCGCCGTACGGGTATCCCCCGTCCGCCCCGCCTGTAAACGAATAGAGCACGGTGAATGTTTTGTCCTGCGCTTTGGCTGGCGTCGCGACGACCGCCGGCACAAGCACGATTGCTAGCGCCAACGCAATACCTACTGCGTGCAGGCGCATCCTGGAAGTTTGTCCTGTTCTTGTCATCTTGACTGCCTTCTAATCTGGATTTCCATTTCGGCTGCTGACAGCCTCACATCATGGATCACCTCCAGTTTGAGATAGACAAAATCGCTTTGTCTGTCCCAAAGGGAACACAAGTATGTGAAAAAGGGGACACAGATCCGAATTTGGCCGTTAATAACTGGGTCGTGGATTTGATAGTGCAGTGCCAGGGCAAAGGCGAGCGGTTCTTTCGCCACTGTTTTTCCGCCGCCGCCAGACGAATTCGCCGAGTTCGCGAACGATTCGGCGTGGCGGGCTAGACCTGCCGCGACGTGTCACCAGAGAGTTGGCGTTGCGCCAAGCCACAAGCCCCGGACCGGGCGTGAGAATTTAGCCCAGGCGCAAGAAGCTGTGAAAGATCAACCCCAAAGGCACGAAGACACCAAGAAGAGAATGACACACAGGCACAAGAAAAATGGAAGGGTCAGGAAACAAACGACATTTTCATGTGCTTCTTTTTCTCTATTCTTGGTGTCTTGGTGCCTCCGTGTTTAGTTTTTCACACACGCCAACCTGAAGGCCTGCGCTCGAAACTCGGTCCTACCCCTGTGGCGCGCGATGCTTCGCCTGTTCCATGGCGATCTCGTTGATGTGGGCGAGGGCTCTCGAGCCCGAAGCGCCTTCGATCGCCCTGACGGCGATATCCTGCACCTGCCGCTTGGCTTCATCAAGTTGCTTTTGCAGGCTCTCCATTTGAGCAGACTGCCGCGTTAAAGTCTCTTCCAGGGTCTTGATGCGAAGCTCGGCTACACGCTTCTCGGTCTCGTTATCCTTCTTCAAAAGGGTGATTTGCTGCTCGAACCTCTGCTCGGTGGCACGGATGGCCTCGGCGGCCGCGCGCTCAGACTCCTGCCGAAGCCGCGCCGGAAACTCTTCGGCTTCCTTCCGCAAGCGAAGCAACTCCTCTTCCCGCTCCTTCAGAGCGGCCTCGCGCTCGCGCCAGCTCTTCTCCAGGGCTTCCTGCTTCTCGCGGTTCTGGTTTTCCCTCTGCTTCGTTTCCTCTTCGTACCTGTCCTGAGCCTTCTTGCGCTCGAGCGCCTTCTTGTATTCGTACTCCTCGGTCTCGCGTTGGCGCTGCTTCTTGAGGCTCTCTTCCTGCTCCTTGCGGTCGCGCTCGGCCTGCCGCGCCTCTTCCTCCCAGGCCGCGCGCTGGGCCGCGATTTCGGCCGCGAGCTGGTCCTTCTGCCGGCCGTAATCCTGGACGAGCTGGTCCAGCGCCGTGGCGGCCACGTCGATCTTGTGGAGCCTCTCGATCTCCTTCTGCTCCAGCGCCACGGCCTCACGGACCGCGGCCAGCCGGTTCACCTCCTGCACCAGTTTCTCCGAAAGGTCGGACAGCGACTTGGAAACTTCGAGGCCCAGTCCGGAGATCTTCTCGACCACGCCTTCCATCGAGAGCCCGGACACGGCTTGGCGAACTTCCGCCTCTCTGAGCGTGAGCTGCTCCTCCGCTTTGGCGCTGGACGCCTCTCGCGCCGCCGTCACCTCCTCGCGAATCTCGGCAAACTCCTCTTCGACCTCGGCTTTCGACCGCTTGGGCCGCGCCGTTACTTTTGTGGTTTTCGCCATAAGCTCCCTCCTGCTGTAATGGGGATTCGATAGGGTAGATGGTAGAAGGTAGACGGCATAAGGGAAACTAGTTCTCAGTCTTCAGTTATCAGTTATCAGTTTTCAGCAAGCAGCTTTCAGCCGTCGGCAATCAGCTGTCAGCAAGGCAACGGACTTCGTACTGAGAGCTGATGGCTGCCGACTGACGGCTGAAGACTGAGAACTGAAAACTGAAAACTAGGCTGCCTTATACCGTCTACCGTCTACCGTCTACCCGCCTACAGTCTACCTCAGTAACCTCAACAATTCCGCCTCGTCGATGGTCCTGACCCCGAGGGACTTCGCCTTTTCGAGCTTCGACCCGGCGTCGGCGCCGACCACGACGTAGTCCGTCTTCTTGCTCACCGAGCCGGTAACGCGTCCGCCGGCCTCTTCGATCATCCGGGTCGCCTCCTCGCGCGAGTGAGCAGGCAGCGTGCCGGTGAGCACAAATTGCTTCCCGGCCAGCGGCTGCTTTCCGCCGGGCACCGCTTTCTCCTGCTCTAACCGCAAGCCGGCTTGGCGCAGCTTTTCAATCAACTGCAAGTTTTGTTTCTGCTGGAAAAACTCACGAATGCCCTCCGCGGTTTTGGGACCGATCTCGTGAGCTTCTTCGAGTTCCTCGTCCCTTGCCTTGGCCAGCTTGTCGAGCGAATGGAAGTGATCGGCCAGGATTTGTGCGGTACGCTCGCCGACGAAGGGAATGCCGATGGCGAAGATGACGCGCGCCAGCTCCGACTTCTTGCTGCCCTCGATCTCGCCCATCAAGTTGGCGGCGGACTTGTCGCCCATCCGCTCCAAGCCGGCCAGTTGCGCGTGGGTAAGGCCGTAAAGGCCGGCAACGTCTTTCACAAGGCCCTGATCCACCAGTTGATCCACCAGCGCCTCGCCCAGCCCGTCGATGTTCATGGCTCGCCGCCCCGCGAAGTGGAGCAGCGACTCCTTGAGGCGCGCCGGGCAGGAGGGATTGACGCAGCGATAGGCTACCTCACCCTCAGCGCGGTAGACGTCGCCCCCGCAGACCGGGCACTTCTTCGGCATGTGAAATTCCCTGCCCTCCGGCGCCTGCTTGACCACTTTCACGACTTGCGGGATCACTTCTCCGGCCCGCTGCAGGAGAATGGTGTCGCCGATCTTGACGCCCAGCCGCTCGATTTCGTCCATGTTGTGGAGCGTGGCGTGGCTCACGGTGACGCCGCCCACATCGACGGGCTCGAGGTCGGCGACGGGTGTGAGCGTGCCGGTGCGGCCTACCTGGGCGCGGATCGCCCTCACCACCGTCGTCGCTTGCCGCGCCGGATACTTGAAAGCGATCGCCCAGCGCGGCGACTTCGCCGTCGAGCCGAGCTCGGGCCAGAGGCGCGTATCGTTCACCTTGATCACGATGCCGTCGATATCGTAGTCGAGCGAGTCGCGCTTCGACTCCCATTCCTGGATGTAGGCGAGCAACTCGTCAAACGACTTCGAGAGCCGGCGGTGAGGGTTCACCTTGAAGCCGAGCTCGCGGAGCCCCTCGAGCGCCTTCCAATGCTGCGGGAACAACTCGCGCTCGCCGGCCAGCAGGTAGTAGAGGAACATATCGAGCTTCCGCTCCGCCACGATCTTCGAGTCGAGGAGGCGCATGGTGCCGGCGGCGGAGTTGCGCGGGTTGGCGAACTTCGGCTCGCCGGCCGCTTCGCGCTGCGCGTTCAGCTTGTCAAACGCCTGGCGCGGCATGATGACTTCGCCGCGCGCCTCAAATCGCTCGCCGCGCGCGCCGAGCACCGCTTCGAGCTTCTTCGGCTCGATCCGCAAGGGGACGGAGCGGATCGTCTTGACGTTGGCCGTCACATCCTCGCCCGTCACGCCGTCGCCGCGGGTGACGCCGCGCGCGAGCACGCCATTCTCATAGGTGAGCGCCATGGAAAGCCCGTCGAGCTTCAGCTCGGCCACGTACTCCACATTCGAGCGCCCGGAAAGTTCGCGCACGCGGCGGTCGAAGTCGCGCAATTCGTCCACCGAGTAAGTGTTGTCGAGGCTCATCATGGGCGAGGAGTGGCGCACCTTGGGGAATTCCTCGGCGGGGGCGCCGCCCACGCGCTGCGTCGGCGAGTCGGGCGTCACCAGCTCGGGGTGGTCGCGCTCGAGGTCCTGGAGCCGCCGCATCAACTGGTCGAACTCGTAGTCGGAGATCTCGGGATTATCCAGGACGTAATAGAGGTACTCGTGGCGCCGGATCTCGCCGCGCAGCTTTTCGATTTGCTTTTCGATATCCTTGGCCACAGATTGCCTCGCAAGAATCAGGCGAAATCAAACGCAGCAACGTGGGAACGGAGCGTCACTCCGGAGGCTCCCGCGGCTCAAGCGCCAAACGGAGGCCATCCAAGATCTCGCGCACGCGTTGTGGGGAGAGTGTTCCAATCTTTTCTGCGAACCGCGACTTATCTACCGTGAAAACCTGCGTGATGTTGGCGACACTCGACCTGGACAGGTTAGCTTCCCCCCGCGCCAGCAACACATTGCCGGGCGACCCGGCCCTGGCCCGATTGGATGTTAGACCGCATACTATCGCGGTATTGATTCCGCTGTGATTAAAGAGGTTGTTCTGAATCACAACATGGGGATGGCGGTACCCGGGGCCCGAGCCCTCTGGCCTTCTGAGGTGAAGCCAAAACACATCGCCCTGGTTGATTACCATTCGTCTTTAATCCTTTCGAAGTAGTAGGACTCCATCTCATCCAGCAGCCTCCGCTCGCTCGAGTCAAGCGGCGTTGACCATGCCTTGTTGATCCGGTCCAAGAGCTGCCGATTGCGGCGCCGTTCCAGGAAGTCTTCCAGTGCCATCGCAAAGACTCGACTGCGCGGCACACGCAGCCGCCGAGCCGTGGCATCGGCTTCCTTGAAGAGCGCCGCGCTGATTGAAATTGCCGTTTTTACCATCGCCATTAGTTATACCTCACGTCTGACCGTCAGTATGACCGAGCACAGCCTACAAGTCAACGGCTCCCCAGTCTGACTTTGCCGCTTCGCCCACTTGCGTGTTTTTCATTCTCTTGACATGGCGACGCGCCGGCTGCTAGGGTCATCGTTTGAAATGCTCGGTCCAAGGAGAAGGCTAACATGGACTGCAAGCGAGCGATACTGGCGGCCGCACTCGTGGCCGGGTTCGGCGGGCTTGGCGTTCGGAGCACGGTGGCGCAGGAGACGCCCAAGAAACCGGAGAACGCGCGCTTCGGGACGGCCGACGCCCTGAGTGGCGGCATTTATAAAGACTATATCTACGGCATGGTGAAATCCATCACGACGAACGAGATAGTGCTCGACAAAACGAAGTTCGGCTTCGATCAGACCTACAAGCTTGACCCCAAGGCAACCAAGGTGGTCCGCGACGGCAAGCCCAGCGCGCTGGATACTATTAAAGTGGGCGAGCCGGTGTACGTCGAGCCTAAGAAAGACAAGAAGTCAGGTGACATGATCGCGAAGAAAATACTGGCTGGGATTGTGGAGACAAAGCTACCGTGAGGGAGTCGATCAAGGAAGTTAGGGGATTTCGGATTTTCGATTTTGGATTTTGGATTGGAAGAGCCAATCCCCGCATAATGGCCAGTTCGACGCCCTTTCGGGAGGAGCACCGCGGACGGAGGTCTTCAATCCAAAATCCAAAATCCAAAATCCAAAATCTTTCCAGATCCTCTCTTTGAGAAACGCCACTCTTATTTACAATCCCATCGCCGGACGGCGGCCCGCGCGCCGCGAAAGGGAGGTCCGCCAAGCGGCGACAGTTCTGGAGAGGGCGGGAATCGCCATCCAGCTCGCCGCCACCACGGGACCGGGAGTGGCCCGCCATCTCGCGGCAACCGCTGCGAAACAAGGTGACGAATTAGTGGTGGTGTGCGGGGGCGACGGCACCATCAATGAGGTGGTGAACGCACTGGCGTTCACAACCACGCGCCTGGCTATTTTACCCGGCGGCACGGCCAACATCATCGCCAGAGAGTTAGGGCTGCCGCTCAATCCCGTGCGCGCGGCGCGCCAACTTCCCCGGTGGCTGCCGCGTCTGGTTCCGCTAGGGCTGGCCACGTGGTCTTTGAAGACGGGAGTCGGGAGTAGCGAATCGGGAATCGCAGAAAAGCCTTTGAAGACGGGAGTCGGGAGTGGGGAGTCGGGAATCGCAGAAAAGCTCAGAGTCGGGGCTCCGGACCTGCGATCCTTCTTCCCCGACTCCCGACCTCCGACTCCCGACTCCCGTCTGCACGAAGCACATCGTTACTTTCTGAGTGTGGGCGGGGTCGGCTATGACGCCCACGTCGTCTACAAGCTCACCCACGATTTCAAAATGTTCCTGGGCGTGGCGGCCTACGGACTCGAAGCCCTGCGCCAAGTGACGCGCTACGACTTCCCGCTTTTCGTCTGCCGCGCCAACGGGTGCGAGCTTCAGGGTACTTTTGCCGCTATCCAGCGCACCAGCCGGTACGCAGGATGGTTCCGCATGGCGCCGCAAGCCCGATTCTTCGAGCCGCGGCTCGCGCTCTGTCTCTTCCAGAGCCGGCGCTGGACGAGCTACTTTGCATATGCGGGGGCCGTGGCCGGGCGCCTCCATCCGCGACTCCGCGACGTCGAGATGCTGGAAACCGCGCAGGTGGAATGCTCGGCCGTCGAGCCAAACACGCGCATTCTTTTCGAGGTCGACGGCGAGCTGGCGGGCGCGCTGCCGGCGACCTTTGGGGTGGCGCCGGACGCGCTGACACTGCTCACGCCCGCCTGATGATTTTGGATGTTCGATTTTGGATTATTCGATTTTGGATTTTCGATTTTGGATTTTGGATTGAAGACCCTCTTCCTGCTACTTCGGCTTCCATAACTCGCCAGGCACAAACTTTTGGGTACTGGTTCATTTACGCTTCGACCCAGGACGAAAGTTCACATCCTCATGGGGCTGTTGCTTTTTGGTGGGCTTACCCTTGATGACCAGAAGGCGTGCTTCAGTCCTACGTGTAATTATGACGTGTCGTGGCTCGCTAGAAGGAAGATGGACGTGGATCAACCGGGCTCCACAACCTCGACACCACCCCAGCTTCTCGTCTGCTTCGCTTCGGTGGCATTTGATGCAAGTCTTCATTGCCTGAGTTCCCACGTCTGACGGGAGGACGCAAGGGCCGTCATTCTCAAAATGAACCAGTCCCAACTTTTGGGTAGTGTGATATTCTCGCGTTGATGCCCCATTGAATTTTTCGGGCCTCTCTGCTACGCTCTGGGCATGGCAAACGCCATCAAAACGGCGAAGCAGATGTTCGACCAGTTCCTTTCCAAGCATGACCCGGATGCCGTGCCAACCATAGGAGAGCCAGAAGCCACGATTGGAGAGTTAGCATCCAAGGGCGGTCATGCACGGGCCGCTAATCTCACGCCAGCCAAGCGCCACCAGATCGCAAAGAAGGCGGCCAGGACTCGCTGGAAAAGCCGCTAAAACCTCGGGAACTGCTACTTTTTTAGTTCTTTCAGTATGTCGGTGATCCCGAGCACTTCCATTCCCATACTGGCGTTACGTTTGAATTCCTCTACGTCTGCGGAATCCAAATCCTCTCGATGCGAACGCAGGTAGCTCTCCACCTTCTTGTCAAAATCGTCCTTCTTCTTCTCGCAAGCGGCTTTATCTTCTAGTGATAACGGAGCTTCAACCCGCGACCTCATCCTCTCAAGGCAGGAACTCCACAGCGCGTCATACTCAGGGATCAAGCTTCCTAAATACTCTCGGATTTTTCTGCGCCTCGCCTTGACTACTTCATCGCCTGTAATAATTTCACTGGGCAGTGGTCTTTTGGCGAGTTCCTCTCTGAGAGCACCATTCTCTCCGGCAAGCTTCGCTTTCTCGACTATGAGAGTCTCGCTGTTCACGTGCTCACCCAGCCAAGCCTGATAGAGCGCAACGATGAGCAGCACCGCCCCAATGCCCCAAAGGAGTTTTAAGGGCTTGAGTTTCGGAAACCTCTTTTCAATCCATGGCTGAATAAATGACATGACAGTTAGCGCCACTCCAACGTATGACATCCAGTAGGCGGAAACGGCGTGGAAGAACAGTGCTACGTCTGACATGCCGTGAGGCTATCATGCCCCTAAATCGGTGACAAGCCATTCCTCAGCCGTTATCTTGGATCGTGCTCGATCATCTGGTACTTGACCTCGACATCTGCCGCTTTCGAGTTCTGTAAAGCCCACGTACTGCCCCGGTGCCTGTAAACCTTCCGCCAATTCTTCATTGCTTGGCAAGACGGATCAAAACGCTTCATTGTCCCATCTTTCCAGATGACGACAAAGTGAGACGGCTTGCCAACCGTTTGCGGATTTTTCTTTCTGGAAACATCCATGGCCTCAGCGACATGCAGAAGAGAACGGGCCAAAGAGCAATCGATATTCTGATCTCTCGAATTGAGGTGGTCCATCGCTGCCTGCCCTCCGCCTCCAATAGCGTAAATACCCGGAACCGTGGATGCTTCCAAGTCCTGCATTCCGCTGGCCTTGTAAAAGACAAGCTGATGGTTTGCTATAAACCCACCCACGATCAGCTCGACGCGAAAGCGGTTGAACTCAGCCTCACGTTGAATCAGAGCCTCACCAGCCTTGAAGATGAGCGGATCGAGTTTTCCTGGAGACCCTTTCCCCATCCTCCATTGCCGCAGACTCAGGCAATAGTTTTTCTTCATGGCCCAATCTACTCTTCGGCGAAAGATAAGAAGCCGAGCCCTGTCTATTGCGTGTGCAATATGTTCCGCGTAAATGCGCTTACGCTCTGGCTTGGAGAGTTTAATAAACTGGTGCGAAATCTCATCAACTAACGGCTGCGCAATGTTGAGCCACCCAGCGGCACAAGCGGAGCAGTAAAACGGGAACAAATGCCACTGCTTACCACATTCGTCATGAGGCCGCAGGTTCGACCTCGGCGGCCAAGTCGCCCGTGTGTCGCTTGCAATGATCACCACGCTACCCGCTTCAGCCAAGACCCCGATTCCTACCGTCAATTCCTCACCCTCTTCCTCTTCAGCCTCGAATGTAGGCCAAGGTTCATGCGTGTAAGGATATGGCGGCCCGTCATCTCCGTCGATAAAAAAATCTGAAAATCCAAAGATTTTCCTTGACACATGCTTGCTGTATTTGATAGACTTGCGTTGTTTGAGAGAGGCGACAAAATGAACTGCCCACAGTGCAACAAACCAGCGAAGAAATTCGGCAAGCATCGAAATGGTCTGCAACGTTACCGCTGCCCGAACTGCAAGAAGACTTTCACTGAGCCACATACTAGACCGCTCGGCTACATGATATTGAACGAAGAAAAAGCCATGAGCGTCTTGCAGCACTTGGTCGAGGGTTGCTCGGTTCGCAGTACTTCCCGAATCACCGGAGTGCATCCGCGAACTATTCTCAATCTCTTGACCTTGGCGGGCGAAAAGTGCGAGCAACTGATGGAAGAGCGCATTTGCGGTCTGCGCGTCAAGGACGTTCAGTGCGACGAGCTTTGGGGTTACGTCGGCATGAAGGAAAAGACCAAGACCCGACAGGGCAAAGAGGAAACCACTATTGGCGACGCTTGGACGTTTGTCGCAATCGAACGCTACAGTAAGCTGGTGCTCGCTTGGCATCTCGGAAGGCGCACGGAAGGCGACACGATAGCCTTTACCGAGAAGATCGCCAGAGCAACTGAGGGCAGATTCCAAATCACCACAGACGGTTTCAAACCGTACCAGGACGCCGTTGTCCTGAGCCTCGGAGCGCAACAAGTAGACTTCGCACAGTTGGTTAAGCTGTATACTGCCAATCCTGAGAATGAAGCGCGCTACTCTCCTGCTGAGTGCACCGGATGCAAAAAGGTTCCGGTGTTTGGGAACCCCGACATGAGCAAGGTCAGCACGTCCCACGTCGAGCGGTCGAACCTCACCATGCGAATGCAGATGCGGAGGCTCACCCGCTTGACTAATGCGTTCAGCAAGAAATGGAAGAAGCTGTACGCGATGCTGTCCCTCTACTTCGCTTGGTACAACTTCTGCCGGGTGCATCAAACGCTGAGGGTCACTCCAGCGCAAGAGGCAGGACTCACGGACCACATTTGGGAAATCCGCGAGCTTCTCGCGTAGCAACGCAAGAATAGCACAGTACCAACTTTTGCGTTCCCAATACAAAAGCCGGAATCTGTTTTACAATGCAGAATTGATTCTGGAATCGGCTTTCAGGGTGCTCAGGTTAATAGGAGGGTCTTCAATCCAAAATCCAAAATCGAAAATCCAAAATCGAATGATCCAAAATCCAGAAGCCAAGATCTAAAATTGGACAATCTCACTCACACCCTGACCGCCCTGGCAATGAGCCAGGCGGGGCTCAACCGCAAGACGCGCTTTGCGACGCTGGCGCTGGTGATTGGGGCGAACCTGCCAGACATCGACCTCCTGTGGAGCATGGGCGGGCACGGGAACTACCTGAAGTATCACCGCGGCTTCACGCACTCGCTGGCAGGCGTCGCGGTGCTCGGGGCGGCGCTCGCCGCGTTGATTCACTACGTGGGCCAAAGGGCCGGGCCTCCTAAGAAGGCGTCGCCACCGCTCGACGCTCGGTGGCTGTTCATTATCTGCTGGATCGCCACCGGCAGCCATCTGCTCATGGATTTCACCAACGCCTACGGTGTCCGGCTGTTTTCGCCCTTCAGCGAGCGCTGGTACGCGTGGGACATCATGCCCATCGTCGATTTCCTTCTGCTGGCTCTGCTGATATTGGGGCTCGGGGTGCCCGCCCTTTTCCGTATCATTTCGGAGGAAGTAGGGGCGCGAAAGCCGGCATATCAACGGGGCGCGATCTTCGCACTCGCTGGGCTCGTCCTCTTGTGGGGCGTACGCGACCTGGCGCACCGGCGCGCGCTCAGCCTGCTCGACGCCAACACCTACGGGCACGAGGACCCGCTGGAGATCGGCGCTTTTCCGACCTTCGCAAGCCCGCTCGCCTGGAGCGGCGTGGCGGAGACGAATTCGGCCTTCTACGTTCTGGGAGTGGACGCGCTTGCTGACAACGTGGACCCTCGCCGCGCGCGCGTCCTCCCTAAAGCGGAGCCTTCGCCGGCCCTCGAGGCGGCCCTCAAGACGCGCACCGGCGGCGTGTTCGCTGATTTCGCCCGCTTCCTGTGGAGCCAGGTGGATGAGACCGAAGACGGCTACGACGTCACGCTGCGCGACCTGCGTTTCGCCTCCGTCAGCGAAGAGCGGCCGGGATTCGTCGTTCGGATCGCGCTCGACAAGAACCTGCGGGTGGAATCCGAGGAGTTCAGCTTCAGCGGCCGGACCCGTAATTGACGATTGCCGATTGACGTTGACGAGTTCAGTTCCCAGTCATCAGTTTTCAGTCATCAGTCAAGAAAGCCCTCTTCCCGCCGGGAACTGGGAGCTGACGCAACGGTAACAGAGAGGGCGACCCCCTTTAGCCTTTGACTTCTCGGCCTTCGCCCTTCAAGTCTTCGCTCCCCGCCATCCACCGGTAAAGCACGGTTCCGCCAACGATCAAGGCGATGGTCACAATCGAGAGCCAACCCATGTGGTGCCGGATGTGCGCCTCGGCCTCGGCTCCGTAGCGCATCCCCACGAAGGCCTCCACAAAGAACCGCAGGCCGCGCCCTACCAGCAACGCCACCATCAGCCGGATCGCGTCCATGCGGAAAGCGCCGGCGGCAATCGGAAACACCTTAAAGGGCAGGGGCGGCGGCAAGAGCGACGCCACGAGGATGGTCAGGAATTCGTTCTGTTTTAGCCACGTGCGAGCGCGGCTCATACGTTTCTCAGGGGGTTCGCTCCATAAGTGACGGCCGCCGCGGGCCATGCCGTAGATCACCACCGCCCCCAATACCGATCCGAACGTGCACTCCAGGGCATACATCACAGCCCACCACGGCTGGCTCGGATGGCGCGCCGCCAGATGGAGAAGCAAGACGTCGTTGATAATCGGAAAAGCCAGGAACGAAGAGTCCAGGAAGTTGATGGCGAAGAGTCCCAATCCGCCATAACGCGCGAGAACGTGGCCCAGGTGGGCCGTGAATCCGATAAGCCAGTGCAAACGGCACCTCAAGAGTCAAGCCTGCTATTCTATGCTAAGATTAGCGTTTAAGGCACATCCACGTCGATCCAATGTCACTGCGCTTTTACAACACGCTTGCCGGCCAGGTGGAAGAGTTCAAGCCGCTGGTGGAAAATCAGGTCCGCATCTACACCTGCGGGCCGACGGTTTACGATTACGCGCACATCGGCAACTACCGGACCTTCGTCTTCCAGGATATCCTGCGCCGTTATCTGAAATATCGCGGCTACGAAGTGCGCCAGGTAATGAACCTGACGGACGTGGACGACAAGATCGTCCGCAACGCGCGCGCCGCCGGACTCTCCTTGCGCGCTTACACCGAGAAATTCATTGAAGCATTCCTCGTGGACCAGCAGCTTCTGAACCTGGAGAGGCCGGAAGTGATGGTACGCGCCACCGACCAGATCGACGACATGGTGAAACTCATCCAGACGCTCCAGGAGAAGGGCTACGCTTACACCAGCGAGGGGTCCGTTTACTTCCGCGTGGAGAAGTTCGCCGACTACGGCAAGCTCTCGAAGATTGACTTCCAGGGCAATCGCGCCGGCGCCCGCGTGGACAACGACGAATACGACAAAGCGGACGCGCGCGATTTCGCCCTCTGGAAGGCCGCCAAGGAGGGCGAGCCTTCCTGGCCGACGCCGCTCGGCGCCGGCCGGCCCGGCTGGCACATCGAGTGCTCGGTGATGGCGATGAAGTATCTGGGCGAGACTTTCGACATCCATTCCGGCGGCAGCGACCTGATCTTCCCGCACCATGAGAACGAAATCGCGCAGAGCGAAGCGGCCACCGGCAAACCTTTCGTCCGCTACTGGCTCCACGCCGAGCACCTGATGGTGAACGGCCAGAAGATGTCCAAATCGCTCGGGAACTTCTTTACCCTGCGTGATCTCATCGCCCAGGGCTTCAATCCTACCGCCATCCGCTACCTGCTGGCCTCGGTCCACTTCCGCAGCCCGCTCAATTTCACCTTCGATGCCCTGCACCAGGCCCAGCACTCGATCGAGCGCCTCCGGAACTTCCGTTATCGCCTGCTGAACGAGAAGTTCCCGCCGGGCGAAAGCCCCGAAGTCCAGTCCCAAGCCCGAACCGCCCGAGAGGCGTTCGAGGCCGCGCTCGACGACAATCTGAACACGGCCGCGGCGCTCGGAGCCATCTTCGACCTGGTCCGCGACGGAAACACCGCCATGGATCAGGGCCAGTTCCGGGACGGCGACCGTGGCGCCTTCCTGGATACTCTGGAGCGCTGGGACCGAGTCTTCGGGGTGCTGGACGACACCGACCACCAGAAGCTCCAGCAGTTCGGCCTGCTTGCGGCACGCGGACCGGCAGCCGGGACCGCAGAAAAAATGGCAGCAAGCGAGGGTGCCGGGGAAGGACCAAAAGGGGCGGCCACCACCGTTTTCGTGGAAACCTTGAGTGATGATGAAATCCAAAGACGCATTGCGGAACGCGAGGCTGCCCGCTACTCCCGCGATTTCGCGCGCTCGGATAGGATTCGCGCTGAGTTGCTCGAAGCGGGGGTCGTCCTCGAGGATACCAAGAGCGGAACCCGCTGGAAGCGTCGGTGAAATCAAGGAACCGCGCCGGTACCAGCGGATGGCAAAAGTCCGTTGAGTCAGTTGGGCTAAGAGGTTGGTATGAATAACAGTGGGTTGCGGCACGTGGGAGGCCGTGCGCTGGGGTTGCTCGTCATCCTCCTTGCGCTCGCTTCCGGGGCCTCGGCCGGGTGGAAGGAGAAAGTGCTTTACAGCTTCCAGGGGATCCCGGACGGACAATATCCTGAGAACGGAGTGGTTTTCGATAATCACGGCAATCTGTACGGCACCACCACTTACGGCGGCTCAGATTCCTGCCCTGGGATTACGCCGTGCGGTATCGTGTTCCAACTCCAGCCGGGGAACTCTTGGACGGAGACCGTGCTTTACACCTTCCTGGGGAGAGACTACAACGATGGGCAGACGCCCGCCGGCGGGTTGATCTTCGACAAGGCAGGTAATTTGTATGGCACCACCGCGTACGGCGGGAGCGGCACCTGTACTCTCTTGGGAACCAGACCGGGCTGCGGCACGGTGTTCGAGTTGAGCCCGCCCACCGGGACGGGCGGGGCGTGGACGGAGACCGTTCTTTACAGTTTCCAGGGGGGTAACGACGGCGATTTCCCGCAGGGCGACTTGGCCTTCGACAAGGCGGGCAACCTATATGGGGCCACGGCGTTTGGCGGGGGCTACGGGAGCTGCAATGAGTACTACCCGTACTGCGGCACGGTTTTCGAATTGAGTCCGCCGAAGACGAAGGGCAGGGCATGGACGGAGCAGGTGCTGCACGCCTTTACAGGCGGGGCGGGCGGGGCGTACCCCAACGGCGGCTTGGTTCTCGACAGGCAAGGGGCCGTCTACGGTACGGCAGCCATCGGGGGCTCGGGGTGTGGCACCCTGTTTAAGCTGGTGGCGGAGGACGGAACTTGGAGCGAGGAAGTCCTCCACAGCTTTACGGATGGCGCCGACGGCTCCGAGCCCAATGGCGGGCTCATCTTTGACGCCAAGGGGAGGCTTTATGGCACGACGGGAGCGGGCGGTGCCGCCGGGCACGGCTTGGTCTACAGGTTGGCCCCCGGGCGCCCATGGGATGAGACGGTGCTTTACAACTTCACAGGAGGCGATGACGGGAAGAACCCGTTGGCGGGTGTGACGTTCGGCTCGGCTGGCAGCCTCTCTGGGACTACGGCCTATGGTGGCGGCGGCAGCGGCAATGCGTTCCGGCTAAAGCCGCCCGGGGGCAAGGGGGGGGCGTGGAATTGCACTGACCTCCATGGCTTCACGGGTCCGCCCGACGGCGAATTCCCTACGGCTCGGGTAATTTTCGACACGGCGGGCAATCTTTACAGCACGACGCGGGTCGGGGGCACCGGCACATGCAATGGCGGTGGTTGCGGCACGGTCTTTGAGGTCTCACCTTAGGATTGGGGTTCATTTGCGCTTCAAAACCACGTTCGGAATCGCTTACAAGGAGAAGTCACCATGAGAAACACCAATAATAACGGCATCCGGTCGGTATGTCGGTTTGTGGCTATCGCGCTCGTCGTCATCGGCTGGCTTTGGATTGTGCCTAGGCCAGCCAAAGCGCAGGCGGCAGCGGCGAACAACGCAATATGTAGTTCGTCCAGCGGATGTAGTACGCAAGCGCCGTCGCCAGCGTTCCTTGATGCCGGCGTCTTTCTGCGTTCCCACCGATGAAGGCCGACCTTGTAATCTTTGGCAATGAAATTGCCTTATTGACAGGATTACGCCTCGTGTTATCATAGGATAAAGTCCATAGGAAGGTAGCTCATGGGCTAAGCAGTTTTAACTGATCGCAGTGAAATCAGTTGCGACGGTGCAGGTTGGAGATCTGGATATCAGTTTGGAAGGTGGTTTTGAGCTTATTCGGCGGGATGGGGATTGGAAAACCACCGTGAATCACGCTGAAGCGAAGGACGTTTGACTGTATGCTGTTGGCAGATCATGAGATTTTAAGGCGCGTCGCTGATTTTCCCAACTGGCGACCGACCGCAGGGAGGGCGAGGAAGGGGTGGCTGTTGGCGCCGTGGTGGCTAGAAACGCTCAAGAAGGTCAAACGAAGCCAATCAGATAGTTTAGAATCAACGACTTGACTAAGAAAACGAAGCCAAAACGAACCCAAAACGAAGCCATTAAGTCCTTTAGATTTAATGTGGGCTCAACAACGAAGCCAAAACGAAGCCACTAAGTCCTTTAGAACGGCATGCGCCTGAAAAACGAACCCGATCGGAAGGACGGTCGCGGCCCATTAGCTATCAGCTTTCAGCCATCAGCTATCAGCAAGCCAACTGTTCTTGCTGAAAGCTGAGCGCTGAGCGCTGATGGCTGAGACTGAAAACTGAGAACTGAAAACTTGGCAAACCGACCGATCCGAAAAACAAACCGGAAACGAACCGGGCCCGGCGTGAATCGAACTGATGGGCGCTCTCGAATGCAGTGGGACGCCCGGCCGGATACCACGCTTCGAGCTTTGGAAGACAGCATGACGACCAGAACTCCGCTCTCCACCGTCCCTCATCTCGCCCGCCCCAACCTCTTCGGCGGTGACTAATCCCTCCTCTTTCGTCCCGGGTTCCGCGACCGCCGGTCGCCATCCCGTCTGAACCACTATAACTAGCCTAGAGGAGAACAAGCCATGAAGAGACTTCCCGAAATCAAGACCTCTCTACCCGGTCCCCAAGCGCAAAGGATTCTGGCGCTCGACCATCAGTTTGTTTCGCCGTCTTACACCCGCGATTATCCCATGGTGGCACGGCGCGGCGAGGGAATGATCGTCGAGGATGTGGACGGCAACACCTTCCTCGACTTCAGCGCCGGCATCGCCGTGGTCTCCACCGGTCACTGCCACCCGGACGTGGTGCGCGCCATCCAGCGGCAGGCCGAGACCTTGATCCACATGTCCGGCACCGACTTTTACTACCCTCTCCTGGCGGAGTTGGCCGAGAAGCTTTCCCAGATTGCGCCGGACCAATTGCCCCACCGCGTTGCCTTCGGAAACTCCGGCTCGGAAGCCATCGAGGCCGCGATCAAGATAGCGCGCTACCACACCCGGCGGCATCGATTGATCGCCTTCCTGGGCTCCTTCCACGGCCGCACCATGGGTTCGCTGTCACTCACGGCGAGCAAGGCGGCGCAGCGCCGTGGCTTCGGCCCCCTCCTGCCGGGCGTCGCCCACGTGCCCTACCCCAATCCTTACCACTGCCAGGCGGGGCACCAGCCGGACAGGTGCACGTGCGACGGCATCGCGGCCATCGAGGCGCTGTTCAAGACGACGACCCCGCCGGAAGACGTAGCGGCAATCGTGGTGGAGCCGATCCAGGGCGAGGGCGGCTACGTGGTGCCACCGCCCGCGTTTCTACCGCGTCTCCGCGAGCTGGCGGACCGCTACGGCATTCTGCTGATCTTTGACGAGGTGCAGTGCGGGATGGGCCGCACCGGCAAGATGTGGGCCTGCCAGCACTCGAACGTCGCTCCGGATATCCTGGTTACGGCCAAGGGAATCGCTTCCGGCATGCCGCTGGGAGCAACCATAGCCCGCGCCGACCTGATGGACTGGGGCCCTGGCGCGCACGCTTCAACATTCGGCGGCAACCCTGTGGCCTGCGCCGCCGCTCTGGAAACCATTCGCCTGCTCGAGGAAAAGTACATCGCCAACGCCGCCGCGGTGGGCGATTACATCATGAAGCGGATCCAGGGCTGGCCGGTGAAACACGCGCTGGTGGGCAACGTGCGCGGCAAGGGATTAATGATAGGCATCGAGCTGGTCAAGAACCAGGCTACACGCGAGCCAAACCCCGAGGCCAAGGGCTTGGTCATCGAGCGGGCCTTCCACAAAGGGCTGCTGGTCCTCGGTTGCGGCGAAAGCACCGTCCGCTTGATGCCGCCGCTGGTATTGGAGCCTGACCAGGCCGACTTCGCGCTGGACGTTCTCGAGAGCTGCATTTCAGCAGCCGAGGCGCGGGCCTGAGCCTGACGAGAGTACCAGCCGTCAGCGGCCAGCATTCAGCCAGAACGCGCTTGCTCTTCCATGCCGAAGGCTGATGGCGGATTGCTAGGGGGCATCGGCTTCTATGCGCGGCGTCATAAGTCCGTTCGCATGTCGTCCCGTTGAGCGACCCTCACCCGGCGCTGGCGCGCCACCCTCTCCCAAGGGGAGAGGGAGAAATATCTTCAGGATTCACGCCCTCTCCCCT
>Ga0326728_10004480_pt1 | contig 41254 bp, 44 predicted proteins | sample MB3enrmetagenome_FD_207602 | JGI IMG/M metagenome (GOLD analysis project Ga0326728, IMG submission 207602) | Lab enriched peat soil microbial communities from McLean, Ithaca, NY, United States - MB31MN | ecosystem: Environmental > Terrestrial > Soil > Wetlands > Peat | place: USA: New York... | reverse complement strand
CTTCATAGGAAATACTAGCTCTTCATAGGAAATACTAGCTCTTCATAGGAAATACTAGCTCTTCATAGGAAATACTAGCTCTTCATAGGAAATACTAGCTCTTCATAGGAAATACTAGCTCTTCATACCTTTGGTATGCATCGCTGACTTTTGAGCCTTTTCTACGGGCTCCAAGAAACATATGGAATACCCCTCAAGAGTAGAGGTTGCAGTTCATTGCAGGGTTATATCTACCAATAAGCAGTACCTCCAGACCAGAGGGGGTCGAATTGGACGTATCAAGAGGGAGCAAGCAGCGGTTCGAGAGGCATTACGGGCTCTTGAACAACCTCCTCAAATTGCAGTGCAGGTGATTTTTAGGCGTCATGGGACGGAGGCGATGGACCTCGACAATCTGCAGGGCGCGTTCAAGTGCCCGCGTGATGTGGTGGCTAAATGGCTCGGGATGGATGACAGCCCTGACAGCCCAATTACGTGGCGATATGAGCAGATTTACGCCTGCGTACCAGCCCCTCCTGAAGACAAGAGGCATCGAACGGCATCCTGGTTCGACATCATTTTTGAATGGGACCCCGCTCAATGGATTTCTCAGGATGGGGAGATTATTGAGCCAAGGCTCGAGGCAGTACAGGCCCCAGGAGAGCCCCGTCGTAAGCGCGAGGCGGGCCTCAATGTCACTCAAGCTACCAGCATCGAGGTGGCCCGCGTGAGACACGACGCACCATCAAGGAAGCTCAAGGATAATGGTTCGGAGCTGGTGATATCGCTCAAGAAATATGAAGACTTTGAGTATCTACATATGTGCGTTCATTACGATTTCTTTGGCCAGAGATGGCGAACGCTGGGGCTGGCGCTATACTCGCGCGAAGAAATGATCGCCCTCAGGGATGCCCTCAACAAGGTATTAGGGGATATCCCAGAAACCGCGTCATAACAAAATTTACAGAGCCTACAGGCAACCATGCCCTTGAAAATGATGGGCTATAATGCGCCGCAATACTAATCCGGCATCAAGATCATCGAAACGAAAACTGGCACTGTACTGGATATTCCCGCTCGGGTTTTAATATGTGTAGTATCCTATTCCCGCTCGGGTTTTAATATGTGTAGTATCCTATTCCCGATGTAATGTAGGGAGTGTTTGACCAAGAGAAATTCTTCGCCCGTCATCTTCCCGTGCCGGTCAAACCCGGATGTTTGGAATGGTCTGGCCGCCGATTCAAGAAGAATTATGGGAAATGTGGATATTTAGGCAAAGAGACTTATGTCCATCGGGTGGCATATCTGGTGACTTTCGGTCCTCCACCTCCAGATAAACCAAATATTCTCCATCGTTGTGATAATCCCCCGTGTTTCCTGCCCGAACATCTATATGCTGGTACTCCACAAAGAAATGTGGATGATATGTTTGAACGGGGCCGATCGCCAAACGGTTCTCGAATTGAAGAGAGAGTGAATCGTACGGAATTCGAAGAAATATGGGCTGAAGGAATGTATGTACCTGAAATTTGTAAAAAATTCGGAATTTCTAGCACCTCATTTTGGAAATTATTTAAGCTTTGGGAGCTTCCACGGCGAAACAGATGGACGACTCTTGAATTGAAAACGCGGATTCAAGAGTTATACGAATCCGGATATAATATGTATCAGATTTCACAGGCCATGGGAATTCCGTATCCAACAGTTAGGTATCATTGCGGTCGCTCTATTTGATTCAGGGTTCGCTCCGCATGCAAATTTCCCATAGCAATTTCGCGTACATGCTTCCCGGTGGGGCTTTGTCTTTATCCCATCCGTTCCGACGCCACGCTTCATTCCATAATTGTATTCCAAATGCGTTCTTGGAGATTTCTCCTGGGCCTAATAGTTTCTCCGCTTCCCACCACGGGAGTGGGCAGAAGATATTTGGAGGAAGTACGCGGTCTTCCAATCTCGCTGCTTTGACTGCTTTCGCAAATTGTGGGACTCCGAACGTTCCCCATTCGAAGGGTTGGTCTTTGTTATCCCTCAGGAATTTCTCACTGATCTACTAATCCTCGCATTAGCGCATGTCCGGGCTCAATACATATAGCTGCCTGATCAATTATTGCGCCACCATCTTCCGTAGCCTCTGAGCTAATGAATCCCCCTAGAAAACGAAGATCCCACGGGCGCAGGCATACCTCATCCATTTCCGTCCAACAGCCCCCAAAATCTCGAAGCACATAATATTTGAACAGGTTTGCGAAATCTCCAACCGCCCCATTTGAACTTCGGAAGATCCTGCTGGGTGGAAGAATTTCTGCGCCGTCCAGCACCTCTGTCCCACTCGGCACATTCTCTACTTTCCCATACGTATAGAGCCTGAAGGAATGACCAAACCTAAGATATGACCTAATGACTAGGCGTTCCATTCGGCTCAGTTTGTCGCCTATCCAAATAGATTGAATCGGAATTTGTTGCCTCACCATCTCATATTCCTATCACCCCATCACCCGATCACCCCACCCGGCATTTCACGGGCCGTCCACGCGTGGGATCCCGCATGATAAACAATCCCGCCTTTCACGTAAATATGAATAGGAATTCCGAGCTTTCTCGCTCGCACGCAAAATGAATAATCTTCACTCAAAAGCGCTTGATCTTCCTCTTTAATCGCCACACCCTTTTCCAGCAGCGGATGATCGAATAAATGTCCGAAGATGTTTGCGACCTTATGTGGATTTGGATGATCAGTATATTTTCTCTCAACTTCACTCATGCGCTTCAGGCAACTCACGCTCGTCAACGTGAAACCAAATCCCACACCCGCCACTTCCAACAGGTCCCCCGCCATGCACGCTTGCGGCGTCAAATTCCGATGCACCCAATGAAGCGGTTGCCTTTTGTTCGTATATGGCGCACCCACCACATCCACTCCCAAATTCATCATTTCCGTAATAATGTTTACGTCTTCACACCATTGATCGTCATCCACCCACAGCACATGTGTGGCCTCCGGAATCTCGCGTAAAATTTTGGCCGCAATCCGGTTTCTTCCTCTCACGATGTCACACGAGAACGTAATGGATCCCGCCAGCGTTTCGCTCGTCGGCAAAAGGCGGAAGATCTTGTTGAGCATCTCCGCATAGCCCAGACTCACTGACGCCGCCCCCATTTCAGCCGCTCTAACCGGCGTCGCAATCACCAATTTCATTTTCGCCATTTCTTTCCTCAGTGATGCCCCGTTTCAATGCAGTTTCTCCCGAATCGGACCCAATATTCGGTTTGTGCAACCGCAGTTTTCTCATTTCCGGCCCTGAGCGCTTCTACCCATTGCAGGTCCCGCGCTCGAATCGCCGCCATCGCAATTTGGAAGGCCTCAATTTCACCCGGTAGTTTATCCGCCGCTTCCATAATCTTCAGCGCCATCGCCTCGCTCGAAGGAAAATCCGGCGAAATTTGCGGGCTCTCGGGCGCCCAGTGCGCAACAACTTTTCGCAAGCCGGCCACGTCACGCACTTGCACGCGACACCCGCTCGGCACACTCGTGTTGAAGAGCTCTTCCTCCGTTTCCGCCAAAAGCGCTGTTAGCGCGCAATAAATTCCTGCTTTCATAGGGTCTCCTCAAGTGTCATTGTAGCTATATTCCACTTCATGCCGTTCACTTTCCCACACACAATCCACGTTCATTTGCGGGATCCATGTCGCCGGTTTCCCATCTGTCCATTCGCGCGTAGCTGCTTCTTGATGGGATGTGAAATGGTATTGCACAATATCCCCCACCTGAAAGCCGTGAAATACTTCCGGCGAATTCGGATGATCGGTAAGCCTAGCAGGTGGTCCTAATCCCAGAACGACGCCCGTATGTGTCTTCTGTTGTCTTGCGGTGGGGTCTGGCGTCCAAAGTAGTGAACTTCGGGCCCTCGTGACTTCCCTCACCACCACTTGGCCTCGCATCAGTCGAATTTTCATTTCTTCACCTGCCCTTGCGTAACGGCTGCCGAGTACATTTTCACGATGCATAGATGGCAGAGTCTCGGTGCTTTCGGGTTCGTGCTCGAACTTACGATTCCCTGTCTTTCCATGCAAAATGAGCAAAGCTGCGCGTCAGGATCCGTCAGAATTCGTCGCATGTACTCGAGTTTTTGAGCTGGCATCCACGGGTTCGGCACGCACGGCGGCGGTCCTCCGACTTCCCACCATTTTTTCTCCGTCAATGGAGCTCCCGCCCATTGCGGGTCCCCCCACGGGACTAGCGGAACTCTAAAGGGATGATCGTCGTATCCCAGCGTGGATTTAACCGTCGTGTCGTGCACCACTGGCGCAGGGATTGCGCAATAGAATGGTCTTTGTTCCGCCCACGCCCAATGGATAGCTACGTTGTCCTCATTGTTGTGAGAGAGGAAATACCAGGGGGTTTGATATACCCATTCAAGCAGACTTTTCACGCGCTCTGGGGGCAGAATCACCGCCGGGCCTGTGTACCAATAGCATCTGACCCAATGATGCCCGAGCATGCTTTCAGCTGCTGCACCTAGGATATTTGTGTGCAGGGACAAGCATTCGTCAGGAATTGCCTCGATCATGGCTTCGCAAATCTTGCGAAATTCCGGGTGCACGAGCACGTCATCATTCAAAATGCAAACGTGTTCGTTCTGACGGGCCGCCCATTCCCACACTCCACGCGCCCAGATGCTCGCATGTTCGGGTCCCTCTGATGCACTCACTACCACGTCTTCTTTGAGAAGATCGACCAGTTTTTTCAGACTCTCGCGCCTCTCGGGGATCCACGAGGCGTGCGCAACAACGATTTTCATCGGACCCTCTCATATGGCGGAAGAGATCTCACATATTTCACGCATTCTCTCTCAGCTTTTCGCATTTCTTCATCACCCGTGAATTCTGTGGACGTGGCGAAATTATATACATAAATAACTTCATTCACATGTGCCACTCGGTCAGGACCTGCCATTTCGAGCATAGGAAACATCAGTGCAAGGTCTCGCGCATGTGGGATCCATTCTCCCGAAGGCAATTTCAAATGGTCGTGTGAGATTCGCTTGAAGAGTCCCGCACGGAAACATTTCATATGGGTGGCCTTCCACGGGACCTGACGAATATTCTCACCTGGATAATAAGGTGCATTTGGTTGACCTTTACGCCCATCTGCAAACATGAAACTCCCGTAGGTTACCTGCGCGCCTGCTGCAAAATAACGAGCTACTGTGCATAAAGCATTCGGTGGTCCTAGCCAATCATCTGCATCTAAACTTGCTACAATCCTATCATCAGGTAATTTGTTGATGACGTCCACCAAATTTTCGAAGTGACTTTTTGGTGTCGCTTGTTCGGCTGCATCAATATAGATGTGATCAAATTCCGGACCTAACGGCGGTCTGAATTGACGAGCCACACTCGTCAAGCATTTCTTGCGAATGTCTGCAGGGACTTTGAATCCAGTGCTGAGTACCGTGAATCTGGTGGCCATCTTGGAATCTTAATCCTTTTTCGTAATGGACCATACCATTCGCGTCTGCAGGGCCTGATTAGAAGTTTACCATGGCAGTAGTCAAAACTAAAGTTCTGCCTAAAAATCCCTATCGAGATTTTGCTGCAGAAGGACTCTTGAGTTTCGTTCCACGGCTCTCGCCGGAATTCAAAGAGCCTCGTCATCTATCTGATTGGTGTGCGCTCATTGAACGAGCCTCAAAGGGTGAGGCTGTTCGTGCACTCTGTTCTGTGCCTATTCGTCATTTCAAGAGCGAAACCACGATGCATGGAATCGTGTGGCTCTTGGTGCAGGATCCGAAGATGCGAATCCTGGTCCTGACGCATAGCTTCGATCGCGCGCGGACTCTTGGTAAGAGAATTCGTAGGTTGGCTGAGATCGCTGGAGTTGGACCTGTATTTGGAAGTAACACGATTGAAGACTGGTCCAATGATCAAGGTGGTGGAGTTCTCACAATGTCCGCCGAGCAATCAAAACTCGGAGCCGACGTCCATCTCGTGTTCTTTGACGATCCTCTTGACGAACACGCGTCTATGGATATTGCGAGACGCAATGACGTGGATGAAACGATTTCGCACTACACTGCCCGTTGTATGCGAGGTGGAAAACCCGGACCGGTCCTCGGCGTAATGAGTCGATGGCATCCAGATGACCCTATCGGGCGTCGATTACTCAGGACTGCAGTCAAGTGGGAACATATTCATCACCCAGCAATTTACGAAGATCCTGATTCGCTCCAAGAGAAAGCGTTTGCCCCGGAAATTTGGCCACTCGAAGAGCTCTACAAAGCGAGGGCTGAACTTCGTGAACAAGATCCGACTGAACGGATTTGGTATGCGCAATTTCAAGGTGATCCAAAACCAATCGGTAGTTCTAAATTTCGAGCAGATCCAGAGCGTTACGAGAGACTTCCTGATTGGAATTTTCGTCTCGTCTATGGTTGTGACTTGGCATTTACCGCTGGAGCAGGGTCAGATTATTTCGCGATTGTAGCGATGAAGATTATTGGGACTAAAGCATATTTGCTCGAGGTCCAACGTACCAAACTCGATGCCCATTTGATCGAGAGTACGTGCAATATGTTCACAATGAAATATGGGGCCGCACCTATTTACTCATATGTCTCGGGGCCTGAAGTCGGAATGGTCAGGCTCATGAGGCAACGTGGGCTTAGATTTGTACCTATGAAAGCTCGTTACAATAAACTCGTTCGTGCCGAGAAAACCATTCGACGTTGGAATGAGGGAAACATCATCATCCCTCAACAGGGTCAGTGGGTCCCTGGATTTCTTCATCGCGTGGGAGCCTTCCGCGGGGATGATAAAGGCCATGATGATGATGAAATTGATGCACTTGTGAGTGCTTGTGATGGGGCTATGGGGAGTGCCGTAGCAGGGACTGTGCGGATTCTGGGTCAGAGTTATGTAGGTTCGGGATCTGTTTCCGGATCGATGAAGGATTGGACGTAAAGGCGAAATAACCCTTCGAGTTTTTATCATGCTGGTTACCTAAAGACGCCTGACGAGTGGGTCGGGTATCTAAAGGAACCCAATGGGCGACCAGCCTTCGAAAGATCTGAACAAGCAAGAAGTTTCTATTGCACAGGCCATCACCCAAGGGATCACCGAGGGAATGACTGCGCTCGCTACGAGCTTGAAGCCACAGGGCCCGCTCGATATGGCGGGATTCACGGCCGAGCACATCAAGCAGCTTACTCAGCCTCCGGCTCCACAGATGTACCGCGACATCCCGTGGAAGTCAGAAGAGACTGGGGCTACTGCAATCGCTCACGTAGTGGCGAGCAAAAAATACCCGAATGGTCGGGTCATCTATCTCAGCAATTACAAGCATCCGAAAGAAGCCTATGTTTACCAGGCTCAGGATGGCAAAGTTCCAGATGGATTCAATATCTGGGCTGATCGCCCTGTGAATCTACCGGAGAATGAGGAGCCGGCGCAGGGAACTTTCAATCAGGGATTTCTTCAATGGCGCTGGACCAATTTCTATCAAGCGGATATTCGCCGTTACGTCGGTCGCGAGATTCAGCCGCATCATTGCCAGACTCCTGAGGGGATCAAGACCCCCTGGATTGAAGGCAAGGTCGGCGCAGTCAACGAGTGAAGGCGTAACCTGTGCCGTACAAGGATCCTGCGGAATATACCAAGTTCCAGAAGGCCTATCGAGGGCGGAATAAGGACACACTCCGCGAGGGCAAACGCGCTTGGAACAAGACCGAAAAGGGAAAGACTTGTACCTGGCGCAAATGGATTAAGCGGGCATATGGTTTAACCGAAGCTGATTACAACCATATGCTCGCAGCCCAAAATGGACGTTGCGCAATCTGTCGAGAACTCGAAATCGAGAAGATCAAGGATAAAGTGCTTCGTTTTGCAGTAGACCACAACCATGTAACTGGAAAAGTTCGTGGTCTGTTGTGTCGTCGTTGCAATAGGGCCATCGGTCTTTTGAGAGAGAACACGGTCTACATCCGCGCTGCTGCGGATTATTTGGAGAAGACCGATGGCTAAAGAAATCGATCCTGGCTACGGTCCGCCTCCCGGTCGCCCGAATGGCCCCGCTCGAGGCGGAGGGGATATTCCTTTTTCTTCCATTGAGAAGGAATGGATGAGCGGCCTCAATGTGCCGAACATCAAAGATCCGGCTTTTCAAGATAAAGTAGTAGACGCGACAGATTCAAATACTGAAGCGCGCGCTAAGCTGATCTATCGTGACATTCCTCTTGTCACGATTCAGAACACCTGGTCGATTGAGGAAGCCCGAGGCGCTATTTACTCCCATCTGGTGGGAGTTTTCTACGCCTCGGGTCTTCTTTGCGATTCGATTCTTGGAGATGACCGCGTAACCTCCACGCTCAATTCTCGGGCAAGCGCGGTTTTCGGGAGGGAGACACGATTCAAGGCAGCAGATGAATCTTCTGCGGCTAAAGAATGTCTTCAGGCCTGGCAAGATTGGTGGCCGAGATTTTCAGGAACCGCAGCCATCCGGGAGATGAATGATTATGGGATTATGATGGGATTCTCGCATGGCCAACTCTGCTGGGATACTCAGCAGCCTCGGCTTGACTATGCCCCCCATCTTTTTCCGTGGCATCCGGTATTCACCTGGTACGATTGGCTCCTTCGTTGTTTCCAAGCCATCGGGCAAGACGCTCAGATTCCCATCATTCCTGGTAACGGAAAGTGGGTGGAGTATGCGCCCTTCGGAAGTTATCGCGGATGGATCCGTGGTGCACTTCGAGCTGTCGTGGAACCATGGATGCTTCGCCATTTCGGTTTTCGAGACATGGCCCGATTTGGTGAAGTTCATGGAAATCCGACTCGAATTGGATATGTCCCCATGGTGGGCGATCCCGTGGAACGTTCCAATTTTGAAAACAACCTCGCTCGAATGGGCGCCAACACGGCGATGATTATCCCCCGGGATATCGGGGAACCTGAAAATTCAGGATATGACTACAAATTGATCGAAGCCAAGGGTGATGGCTGGCAGGTGCACCCTGCGCAGATTGACCGATGCGATATGGCTATCGTGCTCGCTCTCTTGATGGTCAATTTGACCACTCAAGTTGAAGGCGGATCGTACGGCGCCGCTAAAGTCCAAATGGATGTGCGCTCCGAGGGCGCCCAGCTCGACAACATGAGTTGGAAGCGGACTATCTATAATCAGGTGGCTCGTCCGTTTGCCTATTTGAATTTCGGGGATGCCAATCTCGCTCCTTGGACATGGTGGGATGTTAAGGGGCGTGATGAGTACGTCAATAACGCTAAACAATTCGTCCAATTTGGAACCGGTATCGAAGTTATGCGGCGCGGAGGGGTCAAATTCAAAGACCCTGAGCAAGTCCGTCAGTTTGCGAGGGAGACCTTTGGTCTTGATGGACTCCCTGATTTCGACATCGTTGATCCCGTTTCAGGGGGTCTAGGCAAATGAAGCGTCCTACCGCTAGATTCGTTAAACCCGGAGAAATGCTTGCGATGGATCCCACAAGGATCCATCGCGGACCGCAGGGATTTTTTTGGCTCTTCGGTGATGCACCCAAACCCAACGAGCGTTGTGGCGACATCACTATCGTTCATATTCGTGGAGAACTAGAACACCACGCGGATGAATGGGGATGTGCTGAGTCCTACGAAGGCATCACTAAGAAGATGCGGTGTGCCTTCACCGGTCAGGATTGCGTGGATGCGCATGAGCAAGCGCATAAATATGAGGAGAACTACAAGCCTCTAGAGGCTGTTCCTCCGGTGCGTGTGATTATGTGCATTGATAGTCCTGGCGGAGTTGTGGCTGGACTCAATGAGACGGTTAAAGCTCTCCGGCGAATGAAGCTGGAATATAAGATTCCCGTGATCACCTATGTGAACGAAATGGCCGCTAGTGCGGCCTACGCGCTCGCGATGGTGGGTGATGAGATTATTTGCCCGAAATCCGCTATTCTAGGGAGCATCGGAGTCATCTCTACGATGATCTCCCAGGCTCGGAAAAATAAGAAAGATGGTTATGACGTGAGACTTCTCACGTCAGGTGCCCGCAAGGCTGATGGTCATTTGCATGCACCAATTTCCGATGATGCTCTGATTGTGGAACAAGAAAGGGTAGATAAACTCGCGATGAGTTTCTTCACCCTGGCTTCTAAGGCTCGAGGCATTCCTATCGCCAAGATTCAGAGCTATCAGGCTGGAATCTTTCTAGGGCCTGATGCGGTGAAACGTGGACTCGCCGATGACATCATGAGTTTCGATGATGTTCTGTTGGGGGCTCAAGGAGATACTAAACCTGAAGAAAATGCCACTTCCAAAGGTGGCAATCAGACCGATCGTCGAGTGTCAGCCAAAGGTTCTGCCACTAAAATTTTTATGGATCCGTCGTCAATGGAGGCAGTCATGCCGATTGCGTTGTCCGCGTTGATCAAGAAGACCGAGGCATCGATCGCCACGGAGAAGGACCCGAAGAAAATCGCGTCCCTTCTTTCCGCGCTCGACGCGTACAAGAAGACTCAGAAGACTCTTGCGAAGCTCTCATCTGAATCCGAGAAGGACATGGATGATGAGGACGAAGAGGACGATGAGGATGAGGAGGAGGACGAGGAGGAAGAGGAGGAATCCGAATCCAAGAAGTCCAAGAAGTCCGAAATGCCTATGAAGGATGAGGACGAGGATGAGGAGGAGGACGAGGAGGAAGAAGAGGAGGAGTCCGAAGAGGCTTCTGCCAAGTCTGCCCTTAAGCTCGTCCAGTCCATCACCGGCATGAAGGGCAAGAAGGCCCTCGGTGCTCTTCAAGCCATCGCTGCTACGGCCGCCAATACGGCGAAGGACGTAGCCGCCCTCAAGCGCACTCAGCGCCTCAATGAGAAGGCTTCCCTCATTGATACGGCCCGTACTAAGGGTCAGATCACCAAGAGCGAGGCGAAGTTCCTCGCCGGACAGAAGCTCTCCACTGTTGAGGGCTTCGTACAGATGCGTGCGAAGTCTGGTTTCATCCACACGGATGAGAACAGCCTCATTCGCCCGAAGCACGTTCAGCCGGGTACTGAGGAATCCCTCCCCGCAGAAACCCGCCAGATGATCGACACTGCGGTCGAGGCTTGGCAGGGTGATAAAGAGAAGTACCGCGAGGCGCTCGTTAAGGGTCACCTTGCGGCTCACTCCAAGCAACTCGCTTCCGCCCTCAATGGCCAGGGGAGGATCTAACCAATGTCCGGCCTGACGCAAAACACCTTCGTCTTTCGCTATGGGACGGGGGATAACTCCCAGCCCACAAGCTATCCCATTGGAGCGAACCAGACGCTCTATTACGGTGAGGTAGCTCTACTCTCGGGCTCCGGGTCGGTCACGACCGGATATCTCAAGAACGCCGCCACGGCAGGTTCGGCTGATATCGTGGCTGGCATGGTTGGCGACCCTGCTGGTGGCACCTACGTAGAGACTGGCAGCGGGATCGTTGGAGGAACCACGGATGGTGCGGTTTGGGCTAACGTCCAGACCGGCGCATTCTTCTTCCAGTCGGGTACCGGGTCAGATCAGCTCTCCGAGGCGACCGCCGGCAAGACGGTTTACTACGGCGGAGAAAATTCCTCAGGGCCCTTGGCCATGGCGACTAGTGGTTCTTCCACTCGCCCGGTTCTCGGTGTCCAGCTAGCTCAGGATCCAGGCATCGCCGGGGGTTCTACTCCCGGTGGTTCCTACTGGCCCGTTGTCCTCAACGCCGTCCCGAGGCCCTAATCATGGCTCTTACACCGCAGCAATATACGGCGTTCATCACGACCGTCGACACCACGATCGGGCAAATCTATACCCAGCTCGATCCTGCAATGACCTACAAGGAATGGTCTACGACCATCCCTATTTCCGGGTCAATCTGGAACGCAGGCTGGACCGGCCGCATGCCGAAGCCTCGTACCTGGTTCGGATCTCGCGTGGTCCAAGAGCCCGGCGCTCAGACCTACCAGGTTACTCCGATTCCCTACGAGTTGACTTACGGTATCGACCGTTTCCAGCTCGACGACTCGGACGTAAACACCCAGTCGATCTTCTGGCGCATGCTCCCGGACATGACCACGCAATGGCGTCGTCAGCCGGAGTATGAACTCCGAGACCTTCTCGAAGGTACCGGAGTCCAGACCTCTGACAATCGTCAGAATGGTCTTGATGGATTGACCGCCTTCAATACGGCTCACCCCATCAACATCTATCTGCCGAATTACAACGGTGGAGGAAACGCACTCTTTGCGTCGGGTACCTATTCCAATGACTTCACTGGTGGCGGACAGACCATCAACGGGACTCTCATCGGTGGTGCGCTCTCGCAACAGAGCTTCTCCTCGCTTCTCCAGTACATGCAGGTAATTCCTGATGAATCTGGTGAAGCTCTGGGCGTGATGCCTGATGCGATGATGATTCCTTCGACTCTTCAGGTTGAGGCGAATTTCATCCTCAAGGCGACCTTCCTCGCTAACCCGACTTGGGGCGCCTTCTCGCCGCTCACCGGTCAGGTCGGTACAGCTGACAACCAGCTTGCGAAGATGGGTGTTCGTCCCATCGTCAATCGCTGGCTCAAGAACACCAAGCGTTGGTACCTGATGGACACCTCGCACGCGATGAAGCCCCTCATCTGGCTTGTCCGTGAGGCTCCGCGTATTGTGCCTCGTATCAACGAGAACGATCCTATCGTCTTCGACTCCCACAAATACACGTGGGGTGGCTGGGATCGTGTCGCGCCGGCCTGGAACTACAGCTGGCTCATTGCACGCAGTGGACCGTAGGACCCGTGAACCAGGCGAATACCCAGCCTGGTAAAGTTCGGGATGCCCTACAAGGATCCCGAGAAACGTCGTCAGTCCAATCGCGAATCTATCCGGAGAGCCCGTGCTGCTAATCCGGATAGATTCGTTGAATATGCCAAAAAGAGAGACCCAGAAAGAGTTCAAGAAGCTTCAGCAAGAGCCGACAAGAAACGACGTGAAAATCTCACACCAGAGAAGAAAGCGGAGCGTCTCAAACAGCAATGTGAGATTCAAGCGAGATGGCGTCGAGAGCACCCTGAGTTGGCAAAAGAGAGAGATCGGGCGCGCGCTCTCAAATACAAACTCCAGGAACATGGACTGACGTTAGAACAATTTCAGGCTTTATTGACGAAGCAAAATGGAGTTTGCGCCATCTGCGGATCAGATAACGAAGGAAAGAGGCTCGCAGTGGACCACGATCACGCAACAGAGAAAGTTCGAGGGCTTCTTTGCAGTCCTTGCAATTTCATGTTGGGATCTGCGCGAGATCAATCATCTGTCTTGAGAAATGCCGCAAATTACCTGGAATCTCCTCCTTTTGATGGGAGAATTTCCTGATGGGCCCAGGCAACACCCCGTACGTCACGTACACCCAACTCCCCCAATATATGCCTGCTGCTGTGCTCAACCTAGCCACGGTTGCCCAGCAGCAGCAGGCATGTTTGGACGCGACGGAGATTGCCGATTCCTATATTAGGGGTCGATATCAACTTCCGCTCTTGGCCTGGGGAAATGACGTGACGAGATGGACGGCAGCGATCGTCGTCTATCTTCTTCTGGATGGGCCCATTGGATGGGCAGCCATGGCGGGCTCAGATCGGAATGTCCGGTCGACCTACGCCAGGGCTCTCGGGGGACCTGATCCTGATAACCCTGGCTACATCCATCCGGGCTTCTTTCCGGGAATTCAGAAGCAGAACATTCAACCGGACGTGACACCTTCAATCGCAGTAGGTTCGGATCCTCTTCATGATGCCCCACAGGTTTCGAGCAATCAACCGAGAGGTTGGCAGCAATTTAGTCCAAACGGCCGCCCGGTCGTGGGAGGCTTCTGATGAGTAACCTCTGGTGCGAGACCTATGATTATGCGGTGGCAGTCACCAAGAGTGACACGGCAGATGATGCGGCAGGTCCGTTTGCTGGACTCTATGTCTCAGTGGCGGGCAATGTTGTCATCTGGAATCGGAACGGTCCTCAGGCATCCAATCCAATTACCATCGCGGTCGTAGCGGGGCAGTACGTCCGTTGGCCTATTAAGCGAGTTGGATCTACCAACACCACGGCTACGGTCTTTGGACTGGTGAGTGCCATCGTTCCACAAGGTTCTTAAGGATTCGTGATGAATGGGACTGACAGGAAATCTCCAGGCACTGAGGCACCTGGCGGAGCAACTAGACGAGTTGTCCCAAGTGCCGAGCCGTGCATCCGAGAGAATCGCTCAGGACCTCAACCCTCTAATTCAAGCGCAGTTCGACGAGGGGAAGGATCCGTACGGGAACCCTTGGGCGCCTCTCGCTCCAAGCACCCTGCGCAAGGGCCGAAGCGCTCCGCCTCTCACTGATACGGGTCGAATGCGAGCTACGGCTCGTGCAATGGCTATCTCTGCAACTGGAGTGGCTGTCACGATTGACTCGCCGGCCCAGTTTCATCAAGAGAAACGGCCAATTCTCCCTGTGAGAGGAGAAGTTCCCGAGACTTGGGAAAGAGTCGTTCATAACGCTATAGACGTTGAGATTCAAGCGATTAAGTCAGGGGGAGGTCGCCGATGATCGGTGCCCTCGTGGCTCTTACGAGCCTAAATCTAACGGCTGTTCTAATCAATGATTATGGAGTCATTGGAAAAACATTCCCTATTACGAATGCGACAGTCACTACTCCAATTGTAGTGACTTCACCGAATCACAACGTCCCTCTTGGGCGTGTGGTGCATGGAATTGTTTCGGGAGTTACTGGCACCGTAGAAGCTAACGGGCTCTGGATTCTAACCCCGCTTGATGCGAATACTTTCTCACTCACGACTCTTACGGCGCAGGGGATTGTCGTCGATTCTGTCGGAGTAAATGCCTATATCAGTGGGGGCCTGATCCAATGTGCCTTCCCTGAATACTCAATTTTACTAGGACGCCGCAATTTGCAACTTGCAGCAGCAGTCTCCTCTCCTCGCATCGTGTTCATTCCGACATCAGGAAGAGCCTGGGACTTTGAGCCTTACGGTGGAGCGGCTCCTAGCATTGTAGCAGCTGAATACCCCGCGGTCCGTGGATCTCTCGAACAGCAATCTATGACGTTGCAACCTCAACTTGCAACAGAATTTCCTACGTTTGAAGTATGGATTCATGGGTGCGCAACCGATTATGGAGCTGCGGCCCCTGATCCTGATTACAAAGATTTCGATGCCGTTCAAGCGCTAGCATTTGCTCTCTACAGCGTGCTCTTTGACGAGACGGGCGGGCTTCCTCGAGCCAAAGTGTTAAGAGAGGATTGGCCTTCTCAAAAGTCCAACTCCGGAACTATGACTCAAAGAGGTCAAGTCTGGATGGGGATTATTGAATTCCAGGCACCCGTGGCCAAGATTCCGAAACAGTTCGCGCCCATCGGAGTTATCGGAGAGATCACTGTGGAACCCATTAACCCGGGTTCTACAGATCCTATCGTCATTACCATCGAGCAACACGATGGCCCATAAGTTTTTTGTGGGAGCATTCAAATAGGAGCCCTCATGCCTGCTGAACTCAAACTCGTTCTAGACCACCCATCCAATGGGGTGGCGAAGACTTGTAAGAGGGGGCATCAATATAATTGCAATAACATGTTGGGTCGCGCGAAAGACAGTTCTGTGACTCTGCGAAACGCTGCAGATTACCTGGAGAGAAACTAATCATGCCTGCGATCCCGACAGTCACGGTCACTGTTGTAGATAATGGTGCAAGTGCCGCTCTCAGTGTGCCTCAGGCAAATGTTCAGCTCAAGATTGGGGTGGCTGTTGGGGGTGTTGTAAATCAGCCCTACGCCTCTTCCAATCCTCAGAGCATCCAGACTCAGTTCATCGGCGGTCCGCTGGTTGAAGCTGCAGGTCTGGTCGCTCAGGCTGGAAATATTCCAATTTGCATTAGTTGCCCCGTAGTGACCAAGGGAACTGCAAATGCGGTTCAAGCAATCACTCCTGGGGGTTCAACTTCTGTAGTCACCGTTACGTTGGATTCGACGTACGGATGCTGGGACCAATATTACGTCCGTATGCGCGTTCTCCAAGGCGGCACTATCGGGACGCCCGGAATCATCGTGCAATTCTCGCTTGATGCGGGCCGTAATTACGGTGCTCCTGTCACGCTTGGATCGGCGACTACGTACTACTTGGGTTCGGGCGTTCTCAACACGCCTACCGTTGGTGGAACCGGAATCCAGCTCAATTTCGCTGCTGGAACTATGGTGACTGGCGATTACTGGCAGTTCGGAACTCAAGCTCCGGCTTGGAACGATGCGGGAGTCGAGGCTGCTCTTGCGGCCTTCTTTGCTTCCCAGTACGCGGTTGAAGGAGTCGGTAGCATCCACGTTGTTGGAGTTTGCGCCGGCACCGACATCAACGACATCCAGACCTCCCTCCAGACTGGAACCAATGGGTACGTCTACACGCGCGCCATTGTCGAACTCCGTGATGCACTTCAGCCTGTGGCGTGGGGTGGATCTGGTGAGACTGAAGCCACCTGGATGGCTGCTCTCGCGACTATTTCTTCGGGAGAAGTCGCCCAGCCTCGCGTTTGCGCCGATGGAGGATACTACAACACCCCGTCACCTTTCGCGAATGCGGCAGGTGGAACCCCTTCGTATCGCCGCCCCATCGCTTGGAGCCATGCGGTACGACGCACCCAGGTGGGGCTCCAGACCCGTGCTGGTCGCGTCAAGGATGGGCCCTACTCGACAATCGTCGTCAACCCCGCGTCTGACCCCACGGACGGGTTCATCTATCATGATGAGCGGGTTAACCCCGGATTGAATGCTGCCCGCATCGGAAGTGCCCTCACGTGGCCGAAGAAGGGTCAGGGTTTCTTCCAGTGCCAGGAGCCTCTCTTGAGTGCTCCCGGATCTCAGTTCACTGAGATCGTCATCGGGAACGTTCTAGATGCCGCCTGCGATATTGGATATGCGGCTGGCGTTGAAGAGGTTTCTGATAACCTCCAAGTGCAATCGAATGGGACGCTCGACCCGGTTGCCCTCAATCAATTCCAGGGCACTATCCAGAACGCTCTGAATCAAGGAATGATTCAGACGCCACTTGTGAGTTCTGTGACGGCCGTTGTTAGTGCGACGCAGAATGTGCTCGCGACTGGGATTATCCCCATCACGATCACGGTCGAACCGATGGCTTACGCGAACAACATCTCTGAGACCGTCAACCTGAGCAACGGCACGTAAAGGTTAACCCATGACCGCACAAATTGTCCCGGTTCAGGTTCCCATCAACAACGGAGTGGTCCGTTCATTCGGTCACGTCCGTATGTCTATTGCGGGACTCGATTTCACGGGTGGCTTCAAGAGCATCAAGTATAGCCGCACTCGCGACCGTGAAATGGTCATGAGCAATTCTCCGGATCCCGTGGGTAAGACCCTCGGCGAGAACAAGTACGAGTGTGAAGTCGAGGTTTACTACGACTGGTGGTCCAATCTCCTTCAAACCGTACAGAATCAACTCGGACCGGGTTATGGAGATCAGCCGTTCGATATCTATACGTCGTATGTGGGGACTAATCTCGCCACATACACGGATACGATTTTGAACTGCACGTTTGATTCAACGGATGCCAGCAATGCGGCAGGAACGGCGGCTTTGACCCGCACTATCAAGTTCCAGCCCACCAAGATTCTGTTCAACGGGATTGACGACCTTGAGGTCCCGCTCCAGAGTCCTCCCCAGTAATCGTGCCCATCGAGTCCCTCCCCTGGACTCTGATCATTCTCTCCATCGCAATCATCCTTGCTCATCTCCTCTGGTCACGCAGAGGTCGTTAGAACTTTTTTGTGTCTTTCTAGGTAGAAGGGCTAGTGGAAGTTCTCCCGGCCCGGACCAACCGTCCGCTGCACCCGGCTGAATTGGTCCACCTTTTTGAAAGAGGTGGAGCCCGTGGCCGAAGCGAACGTTGCACCGAAGCTTTCTGAAGAGCAGCTCAATGAGCTGCAAACTAAGCACAAGAAAATTGCCGTCGTCGAATGGAATGACCACTTGCTGGTCTTTCGGCGACCGACGCGCGATGAATGTCACGCCTATCGCGTGAAACTCGAGCATCCTGATACAAAAGCTGATGCAAATGAGCAGCTTTGTCAGGCGACTATTTGCGCATTCAATTCAGATATGAATGCGAATACTGCCCGCACGTCGTTCACGGAGAACTTTCTCCCTGAACAACCTATGTTTGCCTCCACCATGAAAGTCAAGATCGCACTTGGCGCTCTGATGGGCTTCGTTGAAGAGGAGGATTTGGCGGATCTGGGAAAAGGCGTGAGCGTCAGGCCCTCACGCCCCAAGCCTACGCCGCAGGACTGACGAATTGGCTCTCTCATTGTGCCAGGGGCATCGAACTCACAAACGACGGACGAGCAGCCGCCGAACTCTTCGCAGAAACCAATATAGGACAGAGGCTTTTTTTCGAGGCATTACGTAAATGAACACCTCACCCTTTTCCGATCCAAACCGATGCACCTCGGTTATGGTGAAGCATTTACCGGGTTGTGCCGTCAAGCAAATTCGGGTTGCGGTCGGAACGGCTGAGGGCCACCTGGCTGTCTATCCATCCGTTGAAGAAGCCAAGAAACTCGCTCAGGAGATCCTCGACGCGGCGGCTCTCTACGAGAGGCTCTAAGCCATGGCAGAGAATGTTTCGTTCGGCGTCTCCCTAGAAGATCATGTCTCGGGACCTGCCCATAAGGCGGCAGATGCCATTGACCATCTGTCGAACGAACTCACGAAGATCTCGGCCTCCTTCGAAAAGACGACCAAGAAATTTACTGAACTCGGAAATGCCCTAGGACATACTGGGGGGCAATCCAAAGAAATTCAGACCATCAAGGATCCGGCCGACATTGCGCGGCACGCCCTTGATGGTCTGTCGAATGGTCTTAAGAATTTTGCGGGGGCTCTCAAATCTGGTGATGCCAAGGGAGCCGTTCAAGGCTTCACGGATTCTCTAGCGAGTGCCGCTACTGCGCTTGATATGATTGAGCCCGGACTCGGGCAAGTCGTATCGGCCATCATCAAAGTCGGTGGGGCATTTGCAGCAGTAACCGCGGGAGTCGTTCAATGGGGAATTGAGACGGCTCTTGAGGTGAATGCCGTCAATGCTTCACTCGAAGCATTGTTTGAGACCTTCGGTGAAGGAGCGGGCGCCGGTAAAAAGACGCTCGACATGCTCGATGACGTGGCGAAGGATCTCCCTCAATCGAGGGAAGAGCTCGCCAAATGGACTTCTGAAATCCAGAAGATGGGGGTTACAGACCTATCGCAGATTAAGCATCAGCTCCTCGCTACAGCCAGTGCGCAAGCCTTGCATATCACAGGATATGAGAAACTTGCGAAGAAAATTCACATGGCGATGGAGGGTAGCAACAAACTAAAGCTATCTGAGCAGAAGCTTGGGGCCGCTATCGGTCCGGCCATGTCGGCAGCAGTCGCCCAAAAATTGGGTTTGACTCTTACTCAGCTTGAAGCCAAACTTAAAGCTGGAACGGTCAACGCGACTGAATTTGGAAATGCTCTCGATGAGGCGTTGATCGAGAAGGGTGCCGGGCCACTCGATAAGATGTGGCTCAAGACCGGCACTATCGTCGCGAAGATTAAGGAGAGTTTCCGGGAGCTTTTTGGTAGCATTGATACTAAGCCCATCACCGATGCGATGAGGGTATTTCTTTCTCTATTTGAGAAGGGGAAACCATCCGCTGAGGGAATGAGGGCCACAATCACTGACGTATTCAATGATATCGCCAAAGTCATTGGATGGGCTATCACTGAAGGGACTGTCAAATTTCTCGAACTCGAGGTGGCAGTCCTTGAAGTAAAGATTGCGGTCCAACCTCTAACGACTGCTGTCAAAGAACTCATTGCAGCTTTTGACGCGCTGCCGAGTGATGATGGCGCATCTGGTTGGGCGGTGACACTAGCAGCAATCAGACTAGCTGCAGAAGGTTTAGCTGCGGTTCTCCAGCCCGTCATTGATGGGCTTAAGTTGATTAATGCACTTAGCCACATTGGAGAATCCAAGCCTATTGGATTCGTCTCTTTGGATAGGGCTGCACCTGTAGCAGACGCAAAAGCTACGGGCGTTGACATGGGTAAGGGACTCGTCAATGGAATGGACAGCATGACGGGGAATGTCCGTGCTGCTGGCCAAAAACTCGGAGAAGCTGCTGCTGATGGGGTGAAAGTTGGTGCTGGAGCGCATTCTCCATCCGTCAAGGCGATGGAAATTGGAGATTATATTTCTCAAGGCCTCGCTATCGGAATGGTGCAATCATCTGCTCCTTCGGATGCCGGACGCCAAGTTAGCACCAATGCTCTTGGGAGCATGCTTGGTCAATCTGTAACGAGTCCTCCCGCGAACCAGAATGGTGGAGGGGGAGTAAATATTTCAGGACTCGTAATCAATATCAACGCACCTCATGGGGTGACGGATGCCGCGGGGCTTTCCGCAAGCAGTTTAGTTCTTGCAATTGAAAAATTCCAACTCGCGAGCGGGAGGTAGCCCATGGCTGGTCCCAGCACAACTATTAGCCCGATTTCCAATGCAAATGATTGGATGTTCTTCACTCTCAACGGGATTAACTCTCCGGGCACCATCGCACTCGGTGGGGTGAAGGGATTCAAACGCGCTACAGGATGGGATATTAAGAAGGGCAAGGGTACTCAGGGTGCTACGCTCACTCTGACGACTGTCCCGCCCGTAAAAGGTAGCTTCACGCTGAATCTTATCACGGATGATGATTTTGCGAATTATGACAGCTTCGTAGCTCAAGTATTGAGTATTGATCCGACTGCACAACAGGCACAAGGGCTCACGGTTTTCTATCCGGGGTTTAGTTCTATCGGACTCACGCAAGTTGTGGTTGAGAGTTACAGCACACCTGAAGAGGTGGGTGGAAAGCGCAAATACCAAGTGACAATTGAGCTCTTGGAATGGCAACCCCCTCCGGCTGCATCTGTGGTTTCCACGCCCTCCAAGACGGCGCCCGATCAGGCGACGGGTGGCGGACCTACGCCGCAAGATCCGCGCATCATTGCGCTTCAGAAACAACTTGCACTTCTGAACCAGGCGAACAAATCGCCATCCCAGTGAGGCTCCCGTGGGTTTCTTCGCTACATGTGGAGGACTCCAGGTCGTTGGAGGAACTCTATTAATTCCGTTGATCGGTGCGTGGACTGCTGACCTTCAATTGGCCGGTCAACAACTTGTCACCGGACAAGTCTCGGTCGTCATCGGGAATCTCACGCTCCAAGGATTCGTATATCGCTCGGAGCCTTACGGAGGGCAGGTCCGAGCAAGACTTGTGGGTGGGTATGGAGGATGGCGTACCTCCATTATGCCTCAGGGCTACGGGTCTGCTCAGGGAGTGAAGCTCTCCACAATTTTGAATGATGCGGCCTCTGCATGCGGAGAACAGGTCAATATCTTCGCAGATACGACTGTGGGCCAAGCATTCGTGCGAGTTAATTTTGGAACATCGGTTGCGAGTGACATTCTATGGCAGATGATTGCACTCGGTTATATGACCGCGTGGTATGTCGCACCATCTGGGGTCACGATGACTGGCCCATGGCCGCTCGCCACTGTGAGTACGCCTTTCACGGTCACAGATCAAAAGCCGGATGAAGGCATCGTTGAAATTGGGACTGAAGATTACGCGAGTTGGATGCCTGGCGCGAGTTTCTCGAACCCGCTACTTACGGGCATGTTTACGAGTGCCGGAGTTCAATACGTTTTCGATAATGAAGGGAATTTCCGTTTCCAAGTTCTGACCGGTATCACATCCCCGAACGGGATGGAGGATCGCGTACTTGGACCATTCCAACGTGTCATTCAGAAGGAAATCGCACCACTACGATTCTTCGGGCGATATAGCTACAAAATTGTAAATCCATCGAGCACCACAATTGATGGAACTCCAGTAGATACGACTTTGGGGCTTCCTGATGTGCAAAATGTTCCGATTACCGCGGACTCACTCGCGACTTACACGCCGCCGTCTGGAGGCGTAGCTCACGTTCAATTCGTCAATGGCGATCCCACGCAGCCTATTTGCGTGTGGACTGAATCTGATAGCTCAAATGGGCCTGATAATGTGACTTTTGCCCCACAAAAGAGTGGACAATCAAATGTGGCTCGTGTGACAGATTCTGTGACGGTCATGTTTCCCCCACTAATGCAAGTAGCAGGATCACTTGCAGGTGCTCCATTCGTCGGAGTGTTAACTATCACATCACCGGCTGTTGGGACCATTCAAACTGGTAGCGCCACCGTAATGGCTCCTATGTGAGCGCGCCAGATGGCACTCACTTACAAATCATCTGTCCCACTCGCAGGGATCGCCGTCCCTCTTTTCAGCTTGTTCCTGAGCGTGGCATTCGAGCTGACACTGCAATTGTCAGCTCTGATTTCTCTATCGCTTTCGCTCGGGATCTCGTTGGTCCTCCCGACAATCGCCATTGGGATATCTATTTGCATTAGTCTGATTCTCCAATTTCAACTGGCAATCGGGTTCACTCTCCCTGATTTCAGTCTCAATTTGACACTGGCTCTTAACATTGAATTGACGCTCGTGCTGGGGTTCACCGTTATTCTCAAGGGGCTAATCAACGCCATCGCAAGCGTGAATCTTTGCGCTTATGGATGGTTCGGCCCAGCTGCAGATTTTGGAACTTATGTCAACAACGAAATCGGCGCTGGATGGCCTGATGGAACTAAGTCTACTGATAACATCCAAGCGTTCCTCTTCGTGGCTACCACATCAGGCGCTTACAAGCCGGATCAAATAGCCGCACTCTCGACAATTGCAGCACCACCTCCGCCCCCACCTCCCACACAAAATCCGCCTCCTGCAGGAGCATATCCACCGCCCCAAGCTTACGAGGCAGGGCTTGCAGGAGTGTTCATTTCGGCGCCTCCTCCAGGAGGGACGCAGGCAACCGGGACTGTCACGGTTGATAACTCCGTCTCGACAGGCATTGGAGCTATCACTTCAGTGAATATCGTTGACCATGGAAGCGGATATACGTCGGCTCCCATGGTGATGATTACGGATAGTGTGAATATCGTTCATGCGACCGTTTCATCCCCTATTGTGGTGACTTTGCCAAATCCATTGACAATTCCCGTGAGCTCCGGTGTCGGGGTCACGATTGCAGGAGTTCTAGGATCTTCAGTCATTCTGAATGCAGTGGTGGCTCCGCCTGTGAATCCACCACCAGTTCCCGTGATTCCTCCACCGGCACCTCCTATTCAGATGCCTCCGATTACTGTGGTGGTTATCACTGTTGAGAGCACGGTGGGTCTTAAGACCGTTTGCATTCCTCCTCCCAGCCCCGCGACCGAATATGGGATGGAGAATCTAAATGGCACCTATTATTGCAACATTCTATCTCCCACGACAGCAGAGCTCTGGGCAGATGCTGATTTCACGATCCCATCAGGCGGTAGTGGCACTTATATTCCGAATTCGGCTAAATTTTCGGCAAATATCTGCGGTTTGAAGAACGCCAAGGTACTGACACCCACCACGGTCGCTCTTTACGATATTCCTCCCCCAATGCAGCCTCCCTTCTCCGTCCCCTCGGTCGGATATGGGACTTACACAGATGGCACCGTGACTGGAGGAGGTACCGGAGCAGCGGCCACTTGCACGATGGGTGGTGGGGCCACCAACGCACTCCAGAGTTTCATCAATGGACTCCCGTGGCCAACGGAAGAGGGATTGGCTGGAGGCGTTGTTCAATTCTCGGTGATGCTCTCCGTGGTGTTCGATTTGATGAAATTGCTTCTCGGAAATCTCGAAGCACGTGCGGCTTTGCTCGCAGGTGCCTCCATCGGAGTGCAATTCACTCCTCCCAGCATCTCGGCATCCATCCAATTTTTGGCCCAATTGTCTGCCAATTTATCCGCCAATTTGAAGGTAAAACTTCCGAGTCTAAGTATCTCGGCTGCTGCGGCGCTTTCTGCCCAAATCAACGCAATTGCCAGCCTCACAGGACAAATTGGATTTTTCCTAGGCATGTCAAAAGCGGGGCTAGGACTCGAGCTAGAGATTTGGGAATATCAAGGTCCAGGGTCTGCATTCGGTCAAGCCATCGCATCAGGGCCTGGGGCTGCAGGATGGCATGATGGAACCGGAGTTCATGTGCCTGTGGTAGCTGGGGTTTTTGGGCTCACCACGCAAGCTAGCCAATCGGCTTTTGCGACATTCTTTGCCGGAGCATGAGGAACCTATCCTATGAGCATGAATAACCCTGTCAATTTGAATACGACCGCAGCAGTCAATTTCGGGACTTGTTGGGGGACTCCGAACGGGCTCGATCTCTCGATGCCAAGTTACATGGCTACAGGGAATCAGGCTGTAGCTGAAGCCATTCTTCGTCGTTGGACTACTTCTCAAGGCCAACTTATCGATGACCCTAATTATGGGCAAAACATTTACGATCTCGTCAATGCAGGACTTTCCCCGAGAAATCTTGCATATGCTCAACAGCAATTCGCCCAGGAGGCTCAGAAAGATCAGCGAGTGCTTCGATGCACCGTAGTTATCACAATAAATGTGGCAGGAGACGTGACGCTAAGTGCGAACGTGGTCACGGCGAATGGACCTTTCAATCTAGTGTTGTCCGTCAATGCCGTCACATTGCAACTCCTGTTGGTGCAATCTTGAACTGCTGGTCTTTCATTAAAATTCTTGTGGGCAACACCTATTAGGAAAGAACTGCCCGATGACTCTATCTGTCAACCTGCTCTTTCAGCCAGCACCGTCTGGAGTGGGTCCGTACGGGACTGCCAATGGTGCGACTGTGGGTGTGGTCCCGCAGGTACCGGGCTATGGCTCGTGGTTGGCTACCATGCTTCAGGTGGCGGCCACGGTGCAGTTGCCTACAACCTCTTGGCAACCGGGCGATCCGGAGCGCACCATTTTCGCAACGGAAGCTGTTTGCTTCTCTCTGAGCGATGCAGTCATCTCGCAGATGGCGCAGGGAAGCTTCCTTCAATCGGCAGCTTCCGGAACTGTCACTTACACGACACCTGAAGGCGTGACGGTCGTAATTCCAGTAACCCCGGATCCGAGCAATGCGGCTCAAAATCCAACGGGTGCTCCTGGATATGAAGACTTGTTGGCCCAAAATGTTTACAACGTCACGCGTTTGCAAGCGACCAACGTCACCGGTCCTCTCGCCATCGCAAAGCTTTCGGCAGGAACGATTGGTCCTTACGCGGCCGGTGCTTACCACGTTGGTGGTCCTCCCGGTGGAGCGACTTACCATAACGAATTGTCTTTCTCAATTCCTAGCTCCATCATTCCTGGTAATGGCGGAACTATCACGGGCGTTACTCCCGGCATTGCATTTACGACCATTGCTACTCTGACTGCGCACGGACTGACTCCGGGGCAGGTGGTTTATATCGTAATTCCTACAAGTTCTGGGATCACGGGACTAAACGGCGTCTTTGCGACGATTACGGGTACGCCTACTTCCACCACATATGTGATTTCTCCTCCGAATGGTTCAGGAGGTACATATTCTTCCGGTGGAATCACTTATCTCTGCTCCATTGTGCAAATGGTGGCAGATGTGGCGGGCATTGGATCCAACGCTGGGCCTTACACAGTCACCACTGCTATCACTCAAAACACAAACGTATTCGTTTCGAACGTCACTGGTTGGTCGGGCTCCAACTATGAGTCCAATCAGGCACTCGCCGCGCGTTGCCAGCTATCGCTTGCCTCGAGATCTCCGAACGGTCCTTCTCAATCATATACTTATTTCGCCGAAACTGCCGAACAGATTCTGGCTGCAGAGGAACCGCCCCTCAACTTCCTAGTCAACGGGCCAGTTCGAGCCATTAACTTCTCGATTCCTCGCACGGGATCCGTGATCACCGTCGTTGGATCTCAATCTCCTCTGAATGGTGGATCGGTATATGGCGCCAACGTGACCCCTGGAGTCTCGCAGTTGCCAATTACTGGAATTATTCTACAGAATCCGACCATCATTAATTGCACCGGACCTACTGGACTTACAACAGGCCAGAGTTTTATCGTAAGCATCACGGGCGTTCTTGGGCCGCTGAGTGTTAATGGTAAATTCCTAGGCACTTACGTCTCAGCGAATAGTTTCTCAATTCCTATTGATACGACTCTAGAACCGGCTTATTTCGCAGGTGGTTCTGTTGAAGGCGGAGATTTGGGTCAAATTGACGTGATTCTCCAGCAGAATTGTGTTCCTGACAACACGACCGCATTCACTTTCAGCGCACTTGCTCTGCCTATTCAGGTCACGGCTACGGTTGCAGTCCCACAGGCTTTTGTGACGACCTATCAGGCAGCCGTCAATAATCAACTTCAAAATCAAATCGCTTCATATGCGATCGGTGGGAACGCACCTGACTATCAGGTGAGTTATGACGATATCGTCGGCGCGCTCACCGAGGCCGGTGTGCAGACTCTTGGACAAGCATCCATTGCGACAGTTCAATCGTTGTCCATCAACAGCCAAGGTTTAGGTCAAGGAGTCGCATTCCCGTCGCCATTCTTCATGGCCGTTCTATTCAATCCACTCATCACCGTTTTGGGGATTTGATATGCCTCCGGTGATTGTTAATCCGCAAGCGACTCAGTTCAGGGATCAATTCTACGAGATCCCCGTTCCGCCATGGCTTCGTACTGGCAACGCTGAAAAATATTTGTACGTCCTCAACCTCATGAGCGACTTTCTTTGTCAGAAAGCGTTCGAGGCGATGACGATTCGTCTTCCCGGTGCGGGTGACGAATCCAATATTCCATATCTCGCATTCGATAGGAATTTGGTTCAGGGGCCAAAAGAATCCAATGCGAATTTCACCGTAAGACTTACTGAATCATTTGAGACTTGGGACGAGTCTGGCTCGGCGTTAGCTGTTCTCGGCCAACTCCAAGCTTATTTGCAAAATCTTCAGCCTGGTGTGGATCCCACACTCCCGATGCTCACCATCGTAGGCAATGATGCCACGGGTGGAGCCCACTACACAAACACTTGGAATCAGATTTATCAGGGCGATCCTATCGGACAGCCTCCGACTCTTTCTACAGTTAGCCCGGACAATTTCAGTTGGGATGGATTTGATCAACTGAATACCTGGAGGAGATGGCTAATTCTCCCGATGGCTCAAGTCGCAACTGGACTTTCGGGTTCATCGGCCCAAACTGGCTCTGTAGCGAATTCTGCTTGTTTCACATCCCCTGGTCGGAATGTTGACGGAGTTTGGGTTCCTGCGATTACGGGAACACCTGTTAACACTCCTTGGATGACGATTATCGATCTCGCCGGTTTGACCTCGAATCAAGTAGGTCAGTGGATCACGATGACGGGATCCACGAATCCACAGAACAATGGATGTTTCCAAATTGTCCAAGTGCTTTCCTCCACAAGCTGCGTAATTGCAAATCCTGGTGGAATTCGATTTGACACAGGACCACTCACTTGGAGCATCGGTTATTATCCGTTCATCGGACCGGGGCCGGCTTGGGGAGCTCCGAATTGGACTTTCGGTCAAGGTCAACTGACTATTCCTCCTGTTTACGCCACGACCCCACTTCCGGAAAACACGGGACCTTTCGGGGTTACTAATGGTAGCGCCACCGTTAACATTCCATCTGTGGCTTTCTTGACCGCTGGAGATCAAATTCAATTCGGATCCCAGGCTGGTGTCACATATACCATCAAGTTGATCGATGCCGCTACTAACACGATCACTCTGACGACTCCGTATTCAGGTACGACCGATCCGCTCACGACTGTCGTGATCGTGCAGACATGGGTGGGTGCCAATGTTGGTGGAGTCTGGCAACCCACACCACCCGTGCAATCTCCATCAGGGACGATGATTTCGTGGGGGCTCAATTGCTTCCCACAAGTCATCGTAAGCATTCGCAATCTAGTGAAGACTTGGAAGTCTTCAGGCACTTATTACCAATACATCATTGTGGCCTTTGATTGCGGCAATGGAGCTCCTGGAAATGCTTACTCCCCGAATTCAACGGAAGGAGCCGGCAATCCTGATGGGACCTTCGGATCCTTCGGTAAAAACGTAGACGGTGTTTGGGTCCCGACTCGTATTATTTCAGGCAATCCGCTCACGCCCTATCTCTGGGACTGCTATTGTCAGGGCACGGGGACTTACAACAACTGCTCAGTGGAAAACGTGACCTAATATGTCTACCGTCATCACTGGAACCCCAAACAACGTCACTACGCCTCTTTCGGCTACGGTTTCTGCCATTACTAACAATGGTGGTCAATCCGAAGTTCAAACGGCAGCGCCTCACCTATTTGGTGATGGCGATTATGTGAATGTCCAAGTCACGATTCTTGGAGTTCCACTTACTTTCTATTATTTCATTACGGTCGTTGATTCGACCCATTTCATTTTGAATGGATCCACATTCGTCGCTACGGGCACGGGTACCGCATACGATCTGAGTCTTTCACCTCAAATCCAATTCCCGACTGATGCAGATTCATTCAGCTTGCAGATCTCCGGAATGCTCTCCGGACTCCAAGCTCTGTCTGATAGAACGCAATATCTGCGTTATCTCATGACTCAGCGGCAAATGCTGCTCACTTCTGTGAGCGCCACGAGCACCATCGCTATTCCTCCATGGGCTACTCACATTTTGGTAGACGGATGCGGTGGTGGTGGCGGTGGTGGCGGCGGTCCTGGTGGTATTGAAGGGGATGCAAACCAACAGTATGCCGCAGGTGGTGGTGGTTCCGGATCGCTAAGGGCACAATCATTGGTACCGATTCCTGCTAGCACCTCAGCTATCGGAATCATCATCGGAGCAGGAGGTTCTAACGGAGCCGGAAGTGCTGGAGGTCTCTCTCCTGCTAACGCGTCTCCTGGTGGAGATGGTGGAACTACTATTATTTATTGGGCTAATGGACCCGATATCGATTCAATCGCGGCTGAGTTTCTTGGTGGTTCCGGTGGTGGAGGAGGTCTAACATCTATCAACGCCACTGCCTCAAACGTGCCGGTATTTACGCCAGGTGGTCGAGGTCCAGCAGGACAGCTACGTTCTGGCCCCGCGGGTCTTCTCACACAATATGCACCAGGAGCCCGCCAACTCATTAATCTATACAATAGCAGTGGCACTATCACTGCTATTGGTAGTTGGCCTGTTTCGGTCTATACGGATCCTGTTGGACAGATGGACTACCAGGAGGGTGGTGCTAGCGTAGCCAACTCCAATAACTCCACTTACGCAGCTGCATTAAGCTATAACGGTGGGTCAAGCCCGACTGGTTATTCTAACGGCGGCATTGGTGGGGGTGGTCCTTACGGTGGTGCAGCTGGTTCAAATGGGGCCGCTGATGGAATTTGGCCCGGTGGAGCCGGTGGTGGCGGCGGTGGAGCTGGTGGTTTCGGACCGGGTGGCCATGGTGGCAATGGAGGAACCGGGTCCCATGCAGGAGCTGGAGGCAATGGAAATATTGGACAAAATGCTGGCAATAACACCGGAGCCGGAGGTGGCGGCGGTGGTGGTGGCGGCAACGGAGATACTGGTGGAGGCGCTGGCCTGAGCGGAGGCGCTGGAGGAACAGGGTTCGTGAATATCACCTTCCTCGCCTTCCCGGCTCTCCCGTAAGGATCCCATGAGCTGGATTGATGCATATCTGCAAGGCACGCCTGGACCCACTGGTCCAGCGGGACCCACCGGGCCTGCGGGGTATTCGCCTGTCATCACTTCGATGGTGAATACTATTGATGCAACACCCACCACGATCTACACGCTAGCTCCTCCTCCCGGTAAGATCTTCTACTTCTCATATGAGATCATTCCGAATCTAGCCTATGCGGGAATCAATCCCAATCTCGCTCCTGGTGCATTTCGTCGTCGTGGAGTAATTGGACGCATCGGAAGTGCTGTGCCTGTGGGCACTGTGTTTGAAGATGTGACCAATGCACCTAACGGGCTTGGAACACAAATCGCAAATGTTTGGACTGATGCATATCCGACTAATTCTTATTCAGCAGCAGCATTCAACGGGTCCGTTTATCTCGTTTTGAGTGGGAATACTGCACTCCTCACTGTGCAAGGATTTCCAACTCCTGCAAGTTGGCAAGCCAGCAATGTTTATGCAAATACCCTAAGCGTAAGTACGACTTCAAACGTAGGTGGTGATGTTCAAATTACGACCACATCACCGCATGGGCTCGCAACGGGACAGCAACTGTCGATTGAAGGAATTGTTGGAACCACCGAAGCCAATGGATTTTGGGAGTCCATCACGGTTACTGGAGCCACGACTTTCACGATTCCGCAGACTTTCTCTCATGCGTATTCATCTGGCGGAACTGTCACCATTCCTAGTATCATCGTCAACAGTGGCGGCGGTTACTATTTACTCACAACTCCTGGAACTTCAGGCAGCGTGAGTGGACCCACTGGAACGGGAATCAATATCGCGGACAACACTTGTGAGTGGGCATATATTGGACCCGCTGCCGGTGGGGTACCGATTCAATGGACTATGTATCTGACCTTGGAGCAAGGCTAAACCATGCGCCCCATCAACAAGCCTCCTGTTCGGATGCCCGATCAGTCCATGATTCCTGTGAGACCGCCATTCATGTTGGTGAAGCCAACCCCGGTGAATCCAGCTCAGGCGGAGCCTGCTCGAGCCCTCTCTCCTTTATCGCCAGCCAAGCGTGTCGATGTGAATTTGACAATCACGCATGGGTCCCCAGAATTTTGTGCCAAATGGCTTCGCAGACTAGCCAAACATCTGGAAAACCGAGAACTTCCGTCGCCGATGAATCAAACCATGACCGATGGAGCGATCACTTGGACTGTTAGTACGGAAGACCTGTAGGAAGGTTGGGTAGTGTCATAAGCTGGCTCGATCTATATCTGCAGGGCGAACAGGGCCCCACCGGACCAACCGGGCCCCAAGGTGCCACTGGTACTCAGGGCGCCACTGGCCCATACGGCGGCCCGCAAGGAGTAACTGGAGCCACGGGTCCTACGGGCCCTCAGGGAGCTACCGGTCCGCAAGGCACACAAGGATCGCCTGGACTCACAGGAGTGACCGGTGCAACCGGTCCGCAAGGCGCTACAGGCCCATTCGGAGGACCTCCTGGAGCCACAGGAGCCACTGGTCCTCAAGGACTGCAAGGGTCTCCCGGTGTTACGGGAGCGCGTGGTGCGACAGGTGGTGGAACTCAAGGATCGCCTGGTGTCACTGGCGCCACAGGCCCTCAAGGCCCAACGGGCGCTCGGGGTGCTACGGGCGCTCAAGGCACTCAAGGATCTCCTGGAGTTACTGGAGCCACAGGTCCTCAAGGTATCCATGGTGTCACTGGAGCCACTGGTCCTCAGGGACCGCAAGGAGCAACCGGTCTTCAGGGGATTCCTGGAGCTACTGGTCCCGGTGCGGTCCTTGTCTCTTACGGTCAACTTTCTACAACAAATACGGGTGCACCTGTCAATTTAATCGGTGCCGGTACGTGGTATTTGCTTGCAGCATGGGCTGCAGCTTCTCTTTCATCAGGTACGACTCCAAGTGTCATTAATTCGAACATCGTAATTAATGAAACTGGTATCTATAAGATCGATGCATTTCTCGATGTTGAAGTAGACCCGTCTGGTGGTGGGACGCAAGCTGCTATTTTCGTGAACGGGATTCAAGATCCCGATGCTTCATCTTATGAGATCTACACGCCTGGTGCGGCCGGTATTCCGATCACTCTCACCAGTTTGCGTTCTCTCCAAGTTGGGGATGTTGTAGATGTTCGGGTTGCCCACAGTGAAGGTGGCCGAACACTAATTCTGATTAGTGGAAATTTCAATGTCTCTACAATTGGTGGTGCCGGCGGTGGAGGCACTGGCAGTACAGGTCCGCAAGGAGCGACAGGTTTACAAGGTGCAACAGGTCCACAAGGCGCCACTGGTGTTGGTGTTCAAGGATCACCGGGTGTCGCAGGTGCAACAGGTGCAACTGGTCCAACGGGTCCTCAAGGTACGCAAGGATCACCGGGCGTCGCAGGCGCAACTGGTCCCACGGGTCCTCAAGGCGCAACTGGTCCAACGGGTCCTCAGGGAGCAACTGGTCCCACAGGCATTGGTGTTCAAGGGTCGCCTGGTCTAACGGGCGTAACTGGAGCCACCGGTCCCACTGGTCCTCAAGGTCAAACAGGCGCACAAGGACCACAAGGTGTTCAAGGAGTAACCGGTGCGACGGGCCCTGTTGGAGCACAGGGCGCACAGGGTACAACTGGTCCTCAAGGTGCCACGGGTCTTCAAGGACCACAGGGTGTTCAGGGAGTTACCGGAGCCACAGGACCCACCGGTTCTATTGGTCCTCAGGGACCACAAGGTGTCACTGGCGCTACAGGAGCGACTGGTCCTCAGGGACCACAAGGTGCCACTGGCCCGCAAGGTGCCACTGGTGCCAATGGACCTGCAGGACCTACGGGTGCACAAGGTGTCACGGGTGCAACAGGCCCCCAGGGTCCACAAGGTATCCAAGGCGTCACTGGTGCAACCGGTCCTACGGGCTCCATCGGACCCCAGGGTCCACAAGGTCAGACTGGTCTTGCAGGTGCAACTGGTCTGACTGGAGCCACGGGTCCTCAAGGGCCACAAGGTGTCCAAGGGTCAACTGGTCCTCAAGGTGCCACCGGCACGCAAGGTGGAGCAGGAGCACAAGGATCCCCTGGAATCACCGGGATCACTGGAGCAACTGGACCACAGGGACCGCAAGGTATCCAAGGAGCGACTGGTGTTCAGGGACCGCAAGGTATCCAAGGCATCACTGGAGCCACAGGTCCTCAGGGTGCGACTGGTGTTCAGGGACCGCAAGGTATCCAAGGAGTAACCGGCGCGACTGGACCCACAGGACCACAAGGTGCAACGGGGCTACAGGGTGCAACGGGCATTCAAGGTCCGCTAGGGCCAACAGGTCCTGGTGCGGTACTAAGTGCCTATGGAGAACTGCAATTTGCACAATCTCCTGTAGTCACGAGTTCCTTTGCTATTCTCGCATGGCAAGCTGCTGGCGCCTCGCTTAATACCACACTGAATTACAACACTGGTTCAATCCAAGTCGCGAATGGAGGCGCTTACAAGCTCTCCTTCAACATGCCATTCGGCGTGAGTGCGACCATCACAAGTTTGCAATTCCAGTTTTTCAAGAATGGAATTGCAATTACTGATGCAATTTGTCAGATCTATTTCGCTCTAGGAACCGGATCCACTGATGTTTACACGGCGATCATCGATACGGTTCAAGTCCTGAATGCAGGCGATACGATCACAGTCCAGCTTAAAGGTTCCGGTGTTAGTGGTTCGCCAACTCTCGATCCTCTGTATGGATTGTTCAATGTCGTTGCATTCGGTGGTACTCAGGGTGTCACTGGTGTCACTGGACCCACCGGACCTCAAGGTGGAATCGGACCTCAAGGGACGCAGGGAACCCAAGGTACGCAGGGGTCTCCTGGTGTCACTGGTCTCACGGGTGCAACCGGGCCCACTGGTCCTCAAGGTGCAACCGGGCCACAAGGGATTCAGGGTGTTCAAGGCGTCACAGGAGCCACCGGTCCCACGGGCCCTCAAGGACAGACGGGGCCCCAGGGACAAGGTACTCAAGGGTCTCCTGGAGTCACAGGTCTTACTGGTGCGACAGGTCCCACTGGTCCTCAGGGTGCAACCGGTCCGCAAGGTATCCAAGGGCTTCAAGGTGTCACCGGAATCACTGGTGTAACTGGGCCCACTGGAGCCCGTGGTGTAACTGGTGCCACTGGACCTACAGGACCGCAGGGTGCTACAGGACCGGGTGCGGTATCGGGCGCCTATGGATACATCTACAATAGCGACGATATTACCGGAATCAGCATCAGCAGCAATGTCACTTGGTATCAAGTACCTATCACCAATGCTGGTGCTTCTCTCAATACGACACTGAATGTTAGCAATCCGTGGAACATCACGGTCACAAACTCCGGCACATATTTCATTTCGTTCACGAGTGAATTTATTGACGCTGGGGGTGCCGGTCTCACAGACTTTGCAATTTATTTGAATGGAGCAGAGGCTACCGATCTATTCCTTCGGAACCAACTCTCAAACAATACGAAAATCACTATCGCCATCTCAGGGACAAAGACTCTGAGCGCGGGTGAAACTGTTGACGTACGGGTCCTTAACCCATCGAATTCTAACACAGTTTATTTCACCAACTGCCAGCTTTCGGTCATTTCGGTCGGTGGAACGCAAGGTCCACAAGGAACTCCAGGCGTCACGGGCGCTACCGGGCCATTTGCACAAGCTTCGCGCAATCCTGCCGATTTCGTCTCGTCAGTCACTGGTGCCACTGGTCCCTCCAACCTAGCATTCAGTGTCATTGGACAAAATCAGGCCTTTTACGCTGGATTCAATGCCTATGGTGCTGCTGGAGGCATGAAACTTGGCTTGAACGTGCCGAGTGGTGCACAAGCCTACTATGGAATCATGGGAGTCGGATCGGGAGCCTCTGGACCTCCTCGCATCGCGAGTGCTCAAAATCAATCAGGTTTGAATTCGACACTCTTTGCTGTTGGAGCCACAGGTCCAGTGGCTATGCAAGGCACTGTGGTGTCTGTTCCTGGTGTGACTGGAACCGCACAAGTCGTAATGGGAATGAACGTAGGTGGACAGACCGGCGCCATGTTGAATGGCGGGTTCATGACGGTTTATCCCACTAACTGATGACGTTTCAGTTTCATCGCTAAATTGTGGCATTTCAAGTCGCAGTATTTCTGCGTGGGATTGCGACTATCAATCAAGAAATCTTTCCCACAATTCACATACGCGCAATTCCGATGATTGCCTTCAGGTCGATAGCATTTGAAGCAGCAGTATAAGAAATAAGGTCCAGCCATGCGATGGAAAGGCTGATGGCATCGACGACAGAGTGAATGAGGTTTATTCACAAGTTAGGATTCCATCACCTCGCACACTACACGATTCTTAAAGCACTCTTGGCAAGAACAATCGATTCTTAGATTCGGCCCATTGATTCCGTGGTGAAGTGCGTCGATGACTGCGTTCGCCTGTTCTTCGGGAACAAGAACTTCGATCATGAGTTTGACAAATCGATTCTGACCAGAGTGCTGGCGGAAACCCCAATCGCGAGTTTCTTTCTTCATCACGCTGGTGACAGTTAGATAGCCGCTCATGATTCCATGATCTCCGCTACGATTTTTAGGTTTGCACACCCGCTCACACATGGGTCCTGCGGGATGCCAATACATACGGAATTGACCGCACGTCCTGAACAACAAAACCAATCAGGATCCCCCAAAGGCAGAAAATCCCCGTTCGGCAAACAGGTCAAGCCACTAGAAGAAGAGCTGGAACTGGAAGAAGAAGAGCTGAAGGTACTTCCAGAGCCTCCGGTACCTTCCGACCCACCCTGGCCGCCTGACGAACTCGAAGAACTCACGGAAGTATCGCCGGAGCTAGAAGAAGAACTGGTCGAGTCAGTCTCGCACTGACCCCCATTGTCCAGATACGTGCCCGCGGGGCACACGGTCCCACTCGAAGAGGAACTAGAGCTAGAACTCGAAGATGAACCAGATGGTTCGATAATCTCCACCACAGTAGGAGTTCCGCCGCAGGCAACCAGCATTAGAATAACCGAACTACCCAACAGTGCGAGTTTCATGTGATCGGTTACTTCCGGGATCGACGGATTTCCGATTAGAACTTGTAACGATCGGGTGGAGCGGTATCCTTGAATTTTTGCAAAGCGACTGAAAGTTGAGAAAGATTTTTCTTACTCAATGTAGTTAGCCCGTATTGAGCAGCTAATTTGAGCAGCTCGTGCCTGGATACATTAGGATAATTACTCACCAATGCATTGACGTTGGCGATTTCGTCGGCTGTGAAACTTAATGTGATGAACACATTGTTTTTGTGATTACTCATATGTAATTATACCAGATTGAGGTCTGCAGGACAAATCAGCCTGCCTAAGCCTGCGTTTCCGCCTTTTCGATTTGAGGCAAGTCCGACATGTCCTATATCCATTTGGTTTAACGTAACTATCGCTGATAGGATGACCTTTTCTACAATGAGTTGGAACTTTCGGCGGTTTTGGATGAGCCAATTTGCGCGCGTTATTGCAGGTTCTACATTTCCGCCGACCATCATTGCTAACATATGTGTCGCTGGCTGGATGGCCACAGAGGGGTACTTCTAGTTGATTAGCCCGGTCATATTCTCGTTTGAGTTGGAGCTTGCATTCACGCTTGTTGCAAACTTTTGTGTAATTGGCATAGAACGGGAAGAACATGTCCTGGCAAAAACGGCATGGGATTTTGACTGTGCCCCAAATTGGCTCCTTCGGAACCATGCCGAGTTGGCGGCATTTTTCCGAACAATAGATTTTGTAGAAAGTTGCCTGATGCGGGCTCCCGCAAACTAGACAACGAAGATTCTGAAGCTTCTTGCTCCCGCTCACGGCTCGGCTTTCTGACTGAGCTTTTGTTTCCTGAGAGCTCTCTTCTCATGATACTTGTTGCGAGCTGCAATGGCCGTGGGTTTGGTGCTCAGAACCTTCGGGATGCCGCCTGTGGCTCTCTTTGCCATCTGTTCGATGGTGGGTTTACTGCCACGCGTGCCATTTCTTCTACCCTCTTCACGAGCGAATAGATTCTCATCGGCTTGTTTCCGATGTTCTTCACAAAGCGGAAATTCGATGGGCTCGCGCGATTTTCTGCCGCAGATTACGCAAGGCTTGCATCCCTCACGACTCATTTTGCGTGCGCGCGTGCTTTTGGCTTTCTCCAGTTCTAGCTCATGGTGATGATCGCAGAAGACACGCGTTGGCTTTTGACACACACGACATTGACCAGGCACGTCGGTGCGAGGAGATTTCTTGTGCTTGTCAATGAAGAAATGAGGATGCGTGTAGCGGGTCCACTCATCCAAAATGAATTGCCAGGTGAGGTCTTTGCCCTCAGCCTTAATCATCAAATTTAAGACGAATTTATCGGGTATTCCGTGAATCAGTAGATCCATTACAGATCATACAACCTAAAATTCTATGAGGCTAGAAGCTCCAGGGTGAGTTCGGAAATTTCATTCATGGAGAGGTCTTTCCTTTGGAGAGACTCAGGGAGATCTCCATCCACGCGATGCTTCTCGCAACGACGCACTAAATGATGACGGTCCCGAAGCGTGAAAATGAAGCATTGCGTGGGGCTTTCGAGACACTTCTGACAGAGAAGTTTTGGCTCGTAGACTCGATTGGGAGTTTTCATGCGCTCTCCAATTCTGCCATCGTCTCATGGATGATTTCGCGAACCTCTCTCCGTTCGCGTTCGTAGTGCTCAGCAAGCAATTGCAAAAATTTAATTCGGCTCACAGGGCCTTTGTTGAGATAGCCTCGAGGGATGAAGAAGTCGTCTAGACGACGATAATCTTCAGTACAGAGCTTCTCATCCGCATCTCCTCGGTCCCAGGGGACCCTGCCGATAATGATAGGACGACCGTTGCATACAGAGAGCGAGTCTGCAAGATAGCCTTCACACAGAGCCGTGGCGACCATCTCGCGTACGTCTAACATCATCTCCATGTAGTCCATATCAAACCCTACAGATAAAAGGCTTAACACTAAGACTATCATGAGTCCATCACTTCCCAGCAGATAGCTTCTTCACGAGTGATTTCAAGCCAGTATCCATCTGGAATGGAGAAATCACATTTTCCGCAATATGAGATCACCAATTTCAATCCGCCTGGCATATGATACTGAAAGAATCGAGTTCCAAGATTTCCACACGAAACGAACGCGCACTCGAGAATGTTTGGTTTCGTCGTCTGTCTCATGAGTTGAGGATCTCCCAACAAATGGCTTCCTCGTCCGAAAGACGCTGATAGCCCATTTCATAGAGGGAAATGCGATAAGCATGGAATGCGCATGCGAGGATGAAACGGAAGTGTGAAGGAACCCCGTCCTCGTATGTGACTGGAATAGCGAACGCGGCCACAGCGGTTTCGTCGCATGAGGTTCCTGCAGCGGAACAGCGTCTCACGCGACGAGTCGGACCTTTGGACCAGTGACCTCAAATTTGGCGATGACGTTGCCGAGCTGATTGCGCCATTGAAGAAAATGGGATTTGCCGTAGACGATGACCTCGGGTGTGTTCATGAGGTCAGGGTTGTAACCGCGCTTGAGGAACCAAAGACGACGACATTCGTTAAGAGCGTGCATGTAAACCTCCAGATCGGCGATATTCTGAGAGCCGTTCATAATGCCATGATATCCCAAATGATTGAGTCTTCGAACGAGATTTCTTGGTAAATATTAGTAGGAAATAAATTATTCAAATGCTTACCACAGCTTCTCGTGATGAAAGTGAGACTCTCATCAGAATCCAGACTCAAGTCCACTACGAAGTACTTGACTACTGGATTTTGGCAATCTCTTGTTCCCGGAACTGTGCACTTCATTTGATATCTCCATCATGGAGCATGTCTTCAACGCCGAGAGTGGTGGCGAGGTGATAACCCTTCTTTGTATTTCGCAAGATCCCGCGCATTTTCATTTGACCAATGGCGAGAACGCGTCTATCGTGACCGATGCCTTTGCAAACGGCCTCGAGGTCCTCCTTTGAATCAATATGATCGCCTGATGCGCGAATGATGCGCGTAATTTCGGCGATGTCATTCTCGAGCTGAAGATCGCCCGGTGTGGCGGCAGACGAAGACAATTGAATGCCCTCGGAACCGACTGAATGTTGGCGTCCGAAATCGTCGGGCTCATAGAGGATGTTGCCTACATCTTCGAGACGAAGATAGACGTCTTCGCCGCGTTTGCCGCGAGAACGCTTGCCTTGCAACAGACGAAAGCCGTTTTCGGCATTTTCAACGTGAATGGTGGCGCCGAAAGCGTCGCCGATGCCGGAAGAACCGCGCGCGTCCTGAATTTTGAGGAAGTCATTCTTCTCAGCATTTCGGTCGTCTTTACGAGCGTGATGCAGAACGAGGAAAACGCATTGAGTTTCGTCGGATACGCGCGCGAGCATGTCGAGATATTTACGGATCTGTGAATCGTTCTCGGAAATGGGAGATGAGGCGGTGGCTGCGCGAAAGGAGTCGATAATGCAGAGGGTTTTACCACGACAGGCTCTCACCAACGCGCGCTCCATGCCGCGAGTGTGGAGGTCTTGCTTGGGGAGTGGAAGAAGTTGAAGTGGAATGTCAAGGTGCGCGGCTGATGCGGCTGCGAATGCCCGAGGTTGAAGTGTGCCGGCCAAGCTTGATGAAGTCTTGCGGCCGAGCAAATTGGAAAGATCGAGGTTCATACCGAAAGCGGCGCGGCGATAACGCTCGGAAATGCCATCCTTGCCCATTTCATAATCGAAATGGACGACGCCGCCTTTACGAGCGAGTTCGAGACCGCCCCAGCAAGATCCGGCGCCGCTTGCTGTGGAGAGGGCGAGGAAGATCGCGAGCCAAGTCTTGGAGATGCCGGCGTATCCGATGACGGCCGTGGGACGGCCGGAATGGATGCCGAAATGATGAAGAAGGACGCGAGGACGTGCGGCGGACTTTGCGATGTCGGGGCCGGTGATGAATTTGAAATCGAAATTATCGGAGATTTTGGATTCCCGAGTTTTAGATTCGTACCACTCGCGAGAATCGACGACACCGCGCAGAACTTTTTTGCCGTTGAAAGGGCGAGGTGGTTCCCAGCCCATGGTGGTGATGAGGCGGCAACAATCGAGAAGGAAAAGCTCGCGGTGTTCTTCGTTCTGCTTGCAAACCTCGAGAAGGATGCCTTTGTACATCTCTCGGCGAAAGCAGAGAGCCTTGGCAATTTCGTTGAGCCAGTCCACAACTTCAACCTCGTCGGTTTTCTCGAAGTAGTGGCGGATCTGAGCGATGTCAGGATTGCCTTGACATCCGAAGTGCCAATCCGACAAGTAGCGGTGAATCTTGAGGTCTTCCTCGTTGGAAAGTTCGATGTCTTTCTGGAGATAGCGCTCCCAATTATCTTGGGCGTCAGCGATATCGGGAAAGTCGCCGACAGAGATGAGACCGCGAAAGACGCGAGCATCGATATGAGGAGTGGTCTTTGATTGTAGAGTATTTTGAGACACGTCTTCTCACTCCTACTAAGCCCGGTCCTTTTCCACGGGGGTCCGGGCTTAGTGCTATTCGGATATCTAGCGGATATTCTTCTTCGACATGCCCACCTTGGATGGGGCGAATGTCGGATAGGTGGGGGATGTGGCTTTGCCCTCCGTTAGGAGGATTCTCTCGAGCTCCATTGGGGGGAGAGCGAGTAGCTGTGGAACGCCACGGCGGATGAGGACCCGGAGGAGTTCTGAGGCGCCAATTAGTGGTTGGCGGGCTCGGAGCTCGTCCCACATGTCAATCTCACGTTGGGAGGTAAGATAGGTTCCGAGCATCGGTTTGGGATGCTTGAATTTGGCGTTTCTCGAACTGGTCATCGCGATACCCTACCGGGCGAATACTCTCAGTGTGTCCAAGAGTATAAAAAGCCCATCGTAGAGTACATGTCCCCAGGAATATTGGGTGATATGAAGACTTTGAGTATCTACATATGTGCGTTCATTACGATTTCTTTGGTTGGGGACATTCGGAGGTGGGGCAAAATGGCGGGTCCGGAACATCGCGGACCCGTTTCGGGTCCCGGACCCGCCCGATCTTTTTTCACGGCTTTAAGAGAACGTTTCACGGGTCCGGGACCCGTTCCGGGTCCGGAATATCGCGGACCCGACGAGAAACGGTGAAGAACGTTATTGTTCGGGTCCGGGACCCGAAATAAAACGGTCCGGAAAATGTCCCCTTGAAAAGGGGAGGGACATTTTCCGGACCCGCACTGGGACTGGAAAGCTGACACACGCTCGTAACAAGAGAACCGCCTCGTAAGATCCGGGAGGATTATCTCTTTGTACCGCCTCGTAAGATCCGGGAGGATTATCTCTTTGTATAACCGCCTCGTAAGATCCGGGAGGATTATCTCTTTGTATCGGAGATTGGGGAAATACTAGCTCTTTGTATCGGAGATTGGGGAAATACTAGCTCTTCATACCTTTGGTATTGTATCGGAGATTGGGGAAATACTAGCTCTTCATAGGAAATACTAGCTCTTCATAGGAAATACTAGCTCTTCATAGGAAATACTAGCTCTTCATAGGAAATACTAGCTCTTCATAGGAAATACTAGCTCTTCATAGGAAATA
>Ga0326728_10004479_pt1 | contig 41263 bp, 35 predicted proteins | sample MB3enrmetagenome_FD_207602 | JGI IMG/M metagenome (GOLD analysis project Ga0326728, IMG submission 207602) | Lab enriched peat soil microbial communities from McLean, Ithaca, NY, United States - MB31MN | ecosystem: Environmental > Terrestrial > Soil > Wetlands > Peat | place: USA: New York... | reverse complement strand
AAAAGATGCAGTGCAGGCTGGGTGCCCTGAGAAAGGAATACACCCACATTTAACTCTTGTAATGTGGGTGTATTCATTTTAGCGGTGAAGTCTGGCGTGTCGAGAAAAAAGTTCTGGGAAAAAAGTCCTGGGAAAGCAAAAACTGGCCGGACCCGGATGACGTCTTCACGGCGGCGCAAGGTTGGCGTTTCCATCGGAGTGTGAAAGGTGCAGTGCAGGCTGGGTGCCCTGAGAAAAGAATACACCCACATTCAACTCTTGTAATGTGGGTGTATTCATTTTAGCGGCGCAGCCGCGCGTGTCGAGAAAAAAGTTCTGGGAAAAAAGTCCTGGGAAAGCAAAAACTGGCCGGACCCGGATGACGTCTTCACGGCGGCGCACCGTTGGCGTTTCCATCGGAGTGTGAAAGGTGCAGCACAGGTTGGGTGCCCTGAGAAAAAAATACACCCACATTCAACTCTTGCAATGTGGGTGTATTCATTTTAGCGGCGCAGCCGCGCGTGTCGAGAAAAAAATCTGGGGGGGAGAGCCAGACAGCCAGACACCGCCGCCCGAAAGCGACAGGCCCCCGCCAGGGCGGACCGCCTTACTTCGGGTTCGGTTTCAGGAGGACGGCCAGGCCCTCGCGGGCGGCGTCCACTTGCAAGGATTCGTGCAGGGCGGCCACGAAGGCGCGGCCCCATTCGGCCATGCGGGTGATCTTCTCGTCGTCGTGGGAGGGATCGTGATGGAACAGGAACAGGCGCTTGACCTCGGCCTGCGCGGCCAGGGCGACGGCGTCGTCCACGCAGCCGTGGCCCCAGCCGACCCGGCTCTGGTATTCGTTGAGATCGTATTGTGCGTCAAGAATAAGCACTTCGGCCCCCCGAATGAAGTCGGCCAGCCGCTCGTCCATGCGCCGGACGTAGCGGAGGAATTCGGGCGAGCCGGCGCTTTCGGGCTGGCCGGTGTGGAACTTGTAGCGCTGGTAAGGCTCGTTGTCCGGGAGATAGGCGATGGCCCCGCCGCTGGTGTTGAGGCGGTAACCGACGCAGACGCCGGGATGGTTGAGAAAAATAGTCTTGACCTCGATGGGGCCGATGCCAAAGGCCGGGTCCTTGAGTTCCTCGATGGTGATGTGGCCGGGCAGTTGCTGGAAGCCGACCGGGAAGTAAGGGCTTTCCATCTGGCTGGAGAGGACGGTGTGCAGGCCGGCCTGGGCGCCTTCGTAGCCCAGGATGCGCAGTTGGTTGGCGGGATTATAGGCGGCGTCAAAAAAAGGCAGTCCCTGGATGTGGTCCCAATGGGTGTGGCTGATGAGCAGCGTCATGGAGAGGGGAACGCCCTTGAATTCCCCGGCCAGGCTCAGGCCCAGCCCGCGGATGCCGGTCCCGGCGTCCAGAATAATCAACTGCCCGTCGGCGCGGACCTCGACGCACGAGGTGTTGCCGCCATAATGGACGGTGGAGGGCCCGGGGGTGGGCAGCGAGCCGCGCACGCCCCAGAAACGCACGGTGGCCGGTCCGGGGGCAATGGCCCCGCCGCCGGCGCAGGCGGACGGGCCGGGGCCTTTCCTGGCGGGCTGCGGGAAGGAGGCGAGGGTGGTGTTGCCGTCGCCGCGGAAGGCTTCCAGCAGGCGCGCCAGGTCCTGCTCTGAAATAGGTTTGACGACGTGTTCGTCGGCCCCGGCTTCGATGGCGCCCTGGCGGTCCACGCCGTAGGCGCTGCTGGCGGTGAGGACGAACCTGGCGCGGGAGTGCGGCCCCGGTTGGGCGCGCAGGAAGCGGCAGAGTTGGAAGCCGTTGCAGCGGGGGGCCCGTTGATCGCAAAGGATGAGGTCGGGCTTGTGGGTGAGGGCGAGATCGCGGCCGGTTTCGCCATCAGCGGCTTCGATCACCGCAAACCCGGCCTGGCGGAGCCAGTGGGCGAGCGATTCACGAACCACGCGGTCCTCATCTATCAGCAAGGCGGTCTTCATGCGCTGGGCGCCGGCGCTTCCTGGCATCCAGCTCAAAAGGCCATGGGTTGCGCGGGAAGTGGTTTAAGCCTTTCGCAGGAAATATCAAAGGTTTTTCGAGCCGGGATCGAGGACCAGTTTCTTCCCGGGCAGCGCGCGGGTGGCCCCGGTCGAGATGCCCCCGTCCACCAGCAGGGTCTGGCCCGTGATGTAGGCGCTGGCATCGGACGCCAGAAAGACCACCGCGCCCTCAAGGTCCTGCGGCGCGCCCGGCCGCTTCAGTGGAATGCGGTCGCAAAGATACTCCACCCATTCCCGGTCCTCGTACATCACCGCGTTTTGCCGCGTCTTAAACCAGCCGGGGGCCAGGCAATTGACCGTGATGCCGTGAATTCCCCAGTCGTCGGCCAGGCTCATGGTAAGCTGTTTCACCCCGCCGCGGCTCGCCCCGTAAGGACCCAGCCCGGCATAGCCGGCCACGCAGGTCACCGAACCGATGTTGATAATGCGCCCGTATTTCCGGCCCGCCATAAAGCGCGCCACCGCCTGCGCCACAAAGAACGTGCCGCGAAGATTGGTGTCGAGCACCAGATTCCAGTCGTCCCACGTGATTTCGAGCGCCGGTTTGCGCACGTTGCATCCGGCATTGTTCACCAGGATGTCTATCTTGCCATAGTGCTCCACCGCGGCTTGCGCCATCTGCCGGATGCTGCCCTGGTCGCGCACCTCCAGGGCCAGCGGCCAGGCCTGCCGGCCCAGGCTTTCGATCTCCTTTTGCAAGGGGCCGAGCGCGGCGGGGTCGCGGCTGGTGATGACCAGGTCCGCGCCGGCCCGGGCCAGGGCGTGCGCGAAACACTGGCCCAAGCCCCGGCTCGCGCCGGTGACCAGGGCGGCTTTGCCGGTGAGATCAAACGGGTTCGCATTCATGGAACAATAGTATTGACTTGTATTCGGCTTTTTTAGGGCTTGAGGACGACCTTGAGCAGGCCCGGCTCCTTGCGGTAGAGCCGGTCAAACCAGGCCGCCCCTTCCGCCAGCGGCGCGGTCGCGCTCAGGAGCGGGCCGGATTGCAGCGCGCCCCGCCCCAGCATGTCCAGGACCGCCGGATATTCGCCCCGCGACGCGCACGAACCGTGGATGGTCAGTTCGCGGGTCACCGCCGCTTGCAACGGGAATTCAATCTTCGGCGAGATATTGCCCACCAGCGTCGCGACCCCGCCTTTGCGCAGGCAGCTCAGGGCCAAATCCACGGTGGGGGCCACTCCCACCGCTTCGAAGGCCATATCGGCGCCGCGTCCCTGTGTCAAGTCGAGGATCGCGGCGGCGGCATTTTCGCGGGCGGGGTTGATGGCATGGGTCGCCCCCAGTTTCCTGGCCAGGGCCAGCCGGTCGTCCGCCAGGTCCACAACCATGAGCCGCCCGCCGCCCGCCAGACGCAACGCTTGCACCAGGGCCAAACCAATCATCCCGGCGCCCAGCACCACCACGCTGTCGTTGAGCATCACCGGAGCGCGGCGCATGGCGTGCAAGGCAATGGCGAAAGGCTCGACCAAGGCGGCCTCTTCGAAGGACAACCCGTCCGGCAGCCGGTACAAAATGCGCTGCGGCACGGCCACAAATTCGGCGAAAGCGCCCTCTTGCCGGTAAGCTTCGCAGGACACGCCGAGCACGCGGCGGTTATCGCACAAATTGATCTCGCCGCGCCGGCAAAAATCACAATGCCCGCAGTAAATCGTGGAATCGAAGGTGACGCGGTCCCCGACCGCCCAGCCCCGCGCCGCCGCCCCGGTCCGGGCAATGAGGCCGGCGGCTTCGTGCCCCATGATAATCGGCGGTCGCCGCCGCCCCGTGCTGCCGTCCATGCCATGCACGTCGCTGCCGCAAATGCCGCAGGCCTTGACCGCGACCAGCACCTCTTCCGGGCCGGGCTGCGGCTCCGGCCTCTCTTCGTAGGAGAACTGTTTGTATTGTGTGAGAACCAGGGCTTTCATAGTCGGACATCTTGCGCGCCCCGATATTCGGCGGAATTCGCTCCCCGCGCCAGCAAGAAATTCGCTGAGAATGGTGAATTGTCAATAGTGAATAGTGAAATGAAAACAGCCCATGTCCCTCGAAGAACCCGACGGAGTGCTGGAGGGTTGGAGTGTTGGGAAGCGTTTTTCCCATCACTCCATTCCGCTCCTCCACCACTCCACCACTCCCCCACCGAATCAATCCGCCGCCCGCCGCACTGGGGCCGTTTTGGGCAGCCAGTAAGTCAGACACGCCGCAATCAAAATCGCCAACCCCAAATCATCGAAAGGAAGCTCAAGTGTGCCCGACTTTTCGTAGAGCCACCCCACGATGTATGGCCCGGCAAACCCGCCCAAATTGCCACAGGCATTGACCAATCCCATCACCGCCCCTCTCGTCCCGGTGGGCAGCGACTCGCTGGCCATGGCCCAGAAAGGCGCCAGCGCCACCGACGGGCCGGGAATGGACAGACAGAGAAAGGCGTAGGACCACCAGAAATGATGCGTCCCCAAACTCACACTGAGAATCAGGCACAGGCCGCTGACAATATAGGTCAGGGCCACATGCATGCGGCGCTCATTGACTTTGTCCGAATGGCGCGAAACCAGGATCATGAGCACGGCCGTGAACGTATAGGGAAAGGCAAACAACATGCCGTGCTGCAACGCGCTGAATTCCCGGCCCTTCAATGTGCTTGTAAAAAATGTCATGCAGCCGTAGGCCAGACAATTATGAAAAAAGTCCACCGCAATCAGGAGCAGGACCAAAGGCTGGCAAAATTTTTCCCCGAAGGAGAGCGCCCTGGCCGGCTCCACCGCCGCCGCTTCCTCGCGCAAGGTCCTTTCCAGATGATCCCGTTCCTCCGCCGAAATCCATTTGGCCTGCCGCGGTTGGTCCCGGATGAAGAACCACCAAATGGGCAGCCAGAGAAACGGCAGCATCCCCTCCAGCACAATCACCGTCCGCCAGCCGTAATGCTCCAACAGCGCCCCCGTCGAGAGCGCCGCCACCACAATGGCCAGCGGCTGGCAAAGATTCCAATAAGCGTTGGCCCGCGCCCGCTCGGATCGGGGAAACCAATTGGCCAGCAGCACCAGCATGGCGGGAAACACCCCGCTCTCCGCCGCCCCCAGAAAAAACCGCGCCACCTCAAATTGCCGGAACGTCCGCACCAAACCGCATCCGACCGCGCAGAGGCCCCAGCCGATCAAGCAAAAACTGATCACTTTTCGCGCGCTCCACCGCGACGCCCAATACCCGCCGGGAACCTGTAGCAGGACGTAGCCAAAAAAGAAAATCCCGGCGGCCTGCCCCATCATCGCTTTGTCCATCCCCAGATCCTTCACCATGGTGGATATGTCCGGCGTGAGCGCGATGGAAATGTTGGTCCGGTCCACATACGAAATCGTGTACATGATCAGCGCCACGGGGATTATGCGAAGCCAGCGTTGTGATGTCATGGGAGATTTACTTTGCCGCCTCATCGAGCGCATGGCGCACGATGGCCGGCGTCAGGATGGTTGGCAGCGCCTGCGGTTCCCGGCCCGGGTCCTTGAAATAGACCAGCACCAACGGCACGCCGGCCGAGCCTTTCCATCGCACCAGCTCCTGGGCAATCACCGGGTCTTCATCCGTGAAGTCCGCCTCAAAGGACACGGCCCCGATTTCCCGCAGCTTGGCCCGCGTCTGCTCAATTTCCAGACTGGTAGCTTTGTTGACGATGCAATTGAGGCAGGTCTTGGCCGTGAAATCCACCAGCACCGGATGCCCCTCCCGGCGCGCTTGTTCGACCGCTTGCGGGCTCCATGGTTTCCAGTCTATCCCGGTTTTGGAGGCGTTGGGCCAAAGCGCGAAGCCATCCGCCGCCAACAGTAAAAGGCATACAACCGCGGCCAGCCCTTTTCGGCGTGTTCCCCGTTGCACGAACCGCCCCCACATCCACGCCGCCAGCCCCAGCACCGCCAAAAACAATTCCAGCCGGAGCATTTCCCCCTGGTTTCGCGTTGACCCGTAGGCCAGCCACAGCGCCGTCCCCAACATGGGAAAGCCCATGGCAATTTTGAATTGTTCCATCCACGCGCCGGGCTTGGGCAGCGCCTTGAGCAGGCGCGGTTGCTGGCAAACCAGCACAAAGGGAAAGGCCAGCCCCGTCCCAATCGCCAGAAACACCAGCAGTGTCACCGCCGGCTTTTGCGTCAGGGCGAACGCCAGCGCCCCGGCCAGAAAGGGGGCGGTGCAGGGCGTCGCCAACAGTGTGGCTAGGACGCCGTTGCCAAACGCCCCGCCGTAGCCTCGCCGCGAGGCCACTCCGGAAGCCGCTCCCATCACCCCCGGGCCCAGCGTGACTTCAAACAGGCCGAAAAGGTTGAGGGCGATCAAAGTCATCAAAACCGTCAGGATCACCCGGAATTGCGGATGGCGCAGCGCATCGCCCCAACCGGCCGCTCCGCCGGCCTGCTGCGTGCCGATGGCCAGCCCGGCCAGCGCCAGAAATGAAACCAGCACTCCGGCCCCATAAATCCATCCGAGCCGCCGCACCCGCTCAGGCGCTTCCTTGGATTGATTGACAAATCCGAGGGCCTTCAGCGCAATCACTGGCAGCACGCACGGCATCACGTTCAAAATCAGCCCCGCCACGAGCGCAATCAGCAGCTCCACAAGCAGCCTCCCCGGCGAAGTTGAGGAATCCGCCGGCTTCTGCAACGGCAAATTCACTTCCACAGACAGCGGCCTTTGCGAACTATTCGTGGTGACCAGGATTCCAGTCAGCCGCTCCGGCCAGGGGCCTTCGCCTTTCTTGACCAATTTGCGGAGGCGAACGTGGCCCGGTTCCCCGGGCAAAATAATCGTCGCCCCTTGCACCTCGGCCCCCTGGTTTTCATACGGGTAGAAATCGAATGGTCTGTTCCCGGATTCCCAGTCAATAATAACGGCGCGGGGGTTGCCCGGCGCGGCGCTTTCCCATCGCGCCGTCGCCAGCCGGGGCGCCTCGGCCTTGGTCTGCGGCAACCGCGCGCGCCAAAGTTCGAGCGCGGCCGCGCTGGCCGAAGGTTTGTCCTCGTTGCCCGCGGTGAGGCTCGCCCTCACCTTCGCTGTGTAACGATTGCAGGTCTCCTTGCATTCCATCCACGCCACCTCCGCGCCCAATTCCACAGGACCGCTGCGCAAGTCCGCCGCCAGCTTCAGGGGAACCAGCAAGACCACCAGGTCCTCGTAGCCGTGAGTGTAGAGCGGGTTGTCGCCGGCGGGCGTCACCGTTTTTTCCGGGATCGGCCATTGGATTTCGCCCGCGCTGACGCCTGGGGGAAGGGTCCACGTCACCGTGGTGGGCAGGCCCGCATCCCCGCCGTTGCGCCAATAAGTATGCCAGCCCGGCGCCATTTTCAGTTCCACTCCGGCCCAAATCGTTTCTCCCGGCTTGGCTGACTCCGCCGAAAGGAGCAATCGCGCTTGCGTCGTCGCCCGGCCAAAAAACGCACCGCCGCCTTGTGCCAGGACGGGAAGCGCCAGGAATACCGCCAAAATTATGAGAGACAAACGCTTCATCCGCCCACACAATAGCCGACGAAAGGCTGATCCCGCAAGGCGGGAGCAAAAGAGCAAACCGTGAACGCCGGCAACGGAGTGATGGAGTGTTGGAGTGTTGGAAGACACTCCGCCCATTTCTCCATTACTCCAACACTCCATCACTCCAGGTCCCATGCCTCATCACATCGCCATTGACCCAGCCCGCCAGATGGATTTTCAGTGGCTGCCGACCGGCGGCGAAGCGCTGGCCGCAATGCTCGCCGCCATCGCCGCCGCCCGGCGCTCCGTCCGCCTGGAGATGTACCTCTTCGATCCCAGTCCGGTGGCGGACCATTTTCGCGACGCCCTCGCCAACGCCTGCCGCCGCGGCGCCACTGTGCAAGTCCTCATTGACGCCTTCGGCTCCATGTCCTTGCCCGGCGGCTTTTGGGAAACGCTTCGCGCCGCCGGCGGACAAGTTCGCCGCTTCAATCCCAACGGCCTCAAGCGCTTCGGCATCCGGGACCATCGCAAAATCCTCGTGTGTGACGACGACCTGGCCATCATCGGAGGCGCCAACATCGCCCCCGAATATCACGGCGACGGCGTCACGTCGGGCTGGCGGGATTTGGGCCTGAAAATCTGCGGCCCGCTCGCCGCCGAATTGGCCGCCGCCTCCGACGACATGTTTGCCCGGGCCGATGCCCGGCACAAACCCTTTTCCCGCCTGCGCAAATCGGCCCGGCAAAAGGCTCCTCCCTTTGCCGGAGCCAGGCTTCTCCTCACCGGCCCGGGGCGCAACAACCCGATCAAACTGGCGCTCAGCCATGACCTCAAACACGCGGGGCAGGTCGCCATTATTTGCGCCTACTTTTTGCCGCCCTCCCGCATTCTCCGGCAAATGGCCCGCCTGGCCCGCCGCGGAACCAAAGTCCAACTGATCCTGCCGGGCAAGTCCGACGTCCTCCTCTCCCGTCTGGCCGCGCAAAGTTTTTATCGCCGCCTCCTCCGGGCCGGGGTCGAGATTTACGAATACCAGCCGCAGATCCTCCACGCCAAAATGTTTCTTATTGACGATATTGTTTACGTCGGATCGTCCAACCTCGATTCCCGCAGCCTCAACATCAACTACGAACTGATGCTGCGCGTGCCCGAACCGCGCCTGGCCTCCGAAGGCCGCGACATCTTTTCCAGCATCAGAGCCTTCAGCCGCCGGGTTGAGTGGGCGCGCTGGCGCCGCTCCCGCAATTTCCTGGACCGGATCAAAGGCCGGCTGGCCCGGTGGGTTCTGGCCCATTTGGACCCCTACGTCGCCAGACAATCCTCCTGACTACTTCGCCAACGCCACCAGGTAGCGCTGCAACCGTTCGCTTTGGGCGGGGGATTTCAGGTGGGTGTAAATCTGGTGCAGATTGGCGCAAATCCTCAGCAAAATCCGCCGCGCGCTCACCGGCGCCAGGCAGCTTTCCTCAAACCGATGCTGCAGTTGCACCACGTACTTCACGCAATCGGCCTTGGCCAGAAGACGCCCCTTGCGGAACGGGTCAATATAAATCTCATGCCGGCTCGATTGGTAGCGGCAGACAAAATATCCGGGCAGCCCGATCCCGGCCACCGGCAACCGCAGCCGCCGCGCCACCAACAGATACACCACGCTCAGGCTGATGTGGTTCCCCTTCCGCCGGTCCAGCACCCGGTTGAGATAACTGTTCTCAGGATCGTGAAAATTGGTTTCATCCCCGGCAAATCTTTGTTCCGTGAACAAATAGTCCGCCATCACGCCCAGAATCTGCGCCGCATCCCCGCTCAAATCCAGCCGCTCCCTCAGTTCTCCCGCCAGGTGGTCCATCAGCGCGCTGTAAGCCTCGATATTGATGTCCGGATATTGCGTGCGCGCCAGCAGCAACGCCCCTTGCTCCAGATCGAAGTCCTCCCCTTGATTCAAACAAAAGGCCAGCAGTTGCGTGTCGGCGTCCTGCCGCGAAAAATAATGGCTGATTTCCTGCGCGTGCCGCCGCAACACCGCATCGTTGCTCAGGCAATGTTCCCGCACCCACTGGGCGGCGATGGGACCGTACGAAAGTATCTTCTGGCGCACCGTCCGATACACCGCCGGATCCTCGTCCGCCAGCAGGCTGATCAGCGCTTTTCTCTGCTTCTCATCCAGCTTGGCTGTGGACTTGGTCGGCGGCGCACTCATAGTGATGCCCGCCAGATTGCCATAAACCTTCTGCAACTTCAACCATTTTCACCGCATTTTTCAAGGGGTGCAGGACAAAAACCTTCACGTCTTCGGTAGGGCGGCGCTGCTGCGCCGCCCAAGAGTTCAGGGCAGAGCGGCAGCTCTGCCCTGCCACGAAGGTGAAGATTTTCGTCATGCGCCCCAATTTATGCATATTCAATCTTGATTGGCCCGCCCGTCGTGGCAACATCCGCCCCATTCGATCATGAAGAGAAAGAAAAACTCATCGCAAGTTAATCGCCGCGCTTTTCTTAAAAACACCTCCGTCGCCGCCTTCATGGCCATGATGGGCGGCGTCGAGTTGACCGCCCCGGGCTGCCGGCGCTCTCAACCGCTCCAAATTAAGCCCACGCTGGCAGGCGCGGAGGGGGCCGCTTCCGGCGCCGCCGAAGCCCCCCAGCCGGCCGCCGCAGCCGAGAAGCTGACCGAAATTCCTCCCGTCCCGCCCGTCAACTATGGCGTCATCGGCGCGGGCGCGTGGGGCCGGAAAATCATCACCACCCTCACCCTCCTCAAGAACGACAGCCAGTTCAAGAACACCGGGGTCGTCGCCGTCTGCGACCACTTCCCCAGTTGGTTGAACCGCGCCGGCGATCTCGCCCCCAAAGCCGAAAAATTCGACGATTACAAGAAGCTCCTCGCCAAGCCGGAAGTGCAGGCCGTCGTGGTGGCCACCCCAACCCATCAGCACCGCGACATCGTCCTCGATGCCCTCAAGGCCGGCAAACACGTCTATTGCGAAGCGCCCCTGGCCAACTCCATCCCCGACGCCAAGGACATCGCGCGCGCCGCGCAAAAAGCCTTCAAACAGGTTTTTCAACCCGGCTTGCAGGAACGATCCCATCCGCATCGCCATTTCCTCTGGCCCTTTATCCGCACCGGCGCGCTGGGCCGCAACGTCCTCGTCCGCGCCCAATGGCACAAAAAAGGAAGCTGGGCCAAGACCGCCTCCACGCCGGAACGCGCTGCTGAACTCAACTGGCGTCTGCGCCAAGCCACCAGCACCGGCTTGATGGGCGAAGCCTGCATCCACCGCCTCGACGCCGTTACCTGGTTTATGGGCGGGGCGCAATTGGGCGGGCGTCCCAGCGCCATCACCGGTTTCAGTTCCCTCATTCTCTGGAACGATGGCCGCGACGTGCCGGACACCGTGCAATGCGTCTTTGAATTTCCAGACGGCCCCAACGCCGGCGTCCGCTTCCTCTGCGACGCCACCTTGTGCAATTCCTTCGACTCCGAATACGAGATGTATTACGGAACCGAATCCGCCATCCTCATGCAACCGGGCGACGAAAGCCGCGAGAGCAAAGCCTGGATGTTCAAGGAGGTGGATGCGACTCCGCTCGGCTGGGAAATCTATGCCCGCAAAGACTCCTTCGGCGCCGAGACCGGCGTCTCCCTCGTCGCCAATGCCAGCAAACAGGCCGCCCTGGCGCCCGGCGCTGCCGCCGCCAACGCTGCGCCTCTCGTCGAACCCCTTCAATATGCCTTGCAATCTTTCACCGCCAACGCCGGCGCCGTCAGCGCCGCCGTCAAGGATTATGAGGAACTCTTTGGCGATGCCGACACCCCGGAATACCGGGCCAAGCTGGCCGAGGCCCGCAAATACTCATTCAGCCAATTCCCGGCGGCCGGATGGGAGGAGGGCTTGGAAGCCACCGTCCTGGCCATCAAAGCCAACGAAGCCGCCCTCCTGAAACAACGGCTCGAACTGAAAAGTGAATTCTTTGAACTATGAAAAAAACCATTGATTCCCCAATTCCATTCCTCCTTGCCGCCTCCCTCTTTCTGGCCGGCCCGGCCACCTTGTGCGCCGCGGACCTTCCCACGGTTCGTTACCAGGGTCAACCGACCAACTGCACGCTGGAAATCCAAGGCACCTCCACCTTCCACGATTGGGAGATGAAAAGCACGCTCATGGGCGGCTGGGTGGATTTTCCCGCCGGCGTGAGCTTCGACCTGAGTCAAACCAACCTCCCCGGCCTCAAGGACGGCAACCTTCCTGCCAGCGGCACGTACGCCATTCTCGTTCGCCAAATCCAAAGCCAAGTTTCTGTCGGGGCCAGCGTCATGGACGGCGTGATGCAGGACGCCATGAAGGAAACCAACTTTCACAGAATCGAGTATCACGTCACCGAATTGAAACTCCAAACGCCCCACGTTGCCGGCCAGCCCTTCACCTTTGATGCCAAAGGCGACCTCGCCATCGCCGGCGTCACCAACCAAGTGGCTTTTCCCGTCACCATCGAGCCTTTGGGCAAGAATGCCATTGTCATCCGCGGCGCCGCCAAGCTCAAAATGACCGACTACAAAGTCACTCCGCCCGCGCCCAACATCGTCGGTTTGGGCATCATGAAATGCGGCGACGATATCAAGGTTCTTTTCAACTGGACCCTTCTGCAAACCCCGCCAAAGCCGTAAATCGGAAATCAGCGCCCCCCAAAAGCCAAAGCCGTCCTATACGTCCCATCCGTCCCATTCCCGCCAGCCCGCACCTCACCGCAGCCAAAAAGCGAAGCCGCCGATCAGCGCGAACCCAGCCCCGAAACTCCCCACCACCAAAGCCTTGTGGTGTTTCAGAATCTCCCCCAAAACGGCGTGCGTCGCCAGAAACAGAAAGCCGCCCCCCGCGTGGGCCAGCGCAATGTGAATCCAGAAGTGCGAGACGGTCGGAAAAAAGAACAACCCCACCGCCCCGCCCAGCAACGTCGTCGCCTCCACCGCCATCACCCGGTAAATAATGCCCTTCCGGCTCAACCCCGCTCCCAGCAGCAGCGCCCCCAGCGCCAATCCCTCCGGTATTTTATGCACGCACACCGCCAGGATGATCGTAAAACCCGTGGCATGACTGGCGGGCGGACCGCTTTCCGATTGCTCTCCTCCCGCCGCCATGGCCAGCCCGTCCACCGTGCAATGAATCGCCAGCGCCAGCATCATGGCCGACGCAATCTCGCTGAAGCGGTGCGTGGTGGCTTCGTCAAAATGGCTGGCCGCGCAGGCCGGGCAAACATGAAAAATATACTTGCTGATCAAGGCAAACACGGCATAGCCGGAAGCCAGCCCCAGCAACAACTGCCACCAGTCCAGCCGCCCCGGCTCCTCGAACGTTTCCGGCAGAATGGCGAACACCGTCACTCCCAACAGCGACCCCGCCCCGAGGCTGATCAGCGCGCACAACCGCTTGTGCGAAGTGCCGAGCGTCGCCCCCATCACGCCGCCCCCCACCGCCAGCGCGAACGCCAGAATTACAAATCCAAATGAGTCTTCCTTCATCGAGTCAAAGCACAATATCTTTGACTTTCCGTTCTTTCAAGACCCCATCAAGAATTTTCGCCCCCCGGTCATGGGTAGCGCGGGCGACCCGCCCGCCGTGCCCGGCGACCCGCCCGGCACAACCTTCATAAAACGGCAGGGCCAAGCTCCCTTTGAGCCGGGCCTTCATTTCACAATTCACTATTCAACATTCCCAATTCAATGGCGCCCTTGTGGAGGAGAGGGCCGGGGAGAGCAGGTTTTCACCCTCTCATCCGCCCCTTCCTGAGCCAGCCGTGCCCGGCAGGGCGCTCAGTCCCCTGAGCGCCCCTCCCGGCTTCGCCAATGGAATCCCCTTCCGCTCCTCTCCGGCAGGGCGGGACTCCGTCGAGCCGTGACTCCACTGCAACGGGCCGGGCCGATGCGGGGCCACCCGCATGAAGGATTTACACACTGCCGCTTTTCCGGGTTGCAAGTCTCCACTAAAGGGGCATATTTGCCACTAGGCGTGCGTTTCCTATGAATATCAAACCCAAATTGAGCAAGTCAGCCTCCGCTGCCTTCCTGGCCGTGGCCTTTCTCGTTGCCGCGCGCCACGGCGTCCCGGCGCAGACCCCGCCCGCCCCAGCCTCCGCCCCCGCCGCCGCGCAAACCAACAGCCCCTCCCTGCGCTTTCGCGTGCTTGATTCCGTCACCGCCGCTCCCGTGCCCGGCGTCAGAGTCCGCGCCTGGGTCAGGGAAAGTCTCGTGACCGACGCCGCGGGCAGTTGTTCTTTCGCCCTGCCCAAGCCCACCACCAATGATTTCAGCTATGTCATCACCATCAGCAAGGACGGTTACGTGGCCAAAACCATCACCTGGGCCAAATCCCGCATGGACAAGGTCGAGGACATTCCGGCCGAATACACCGCCAAGATGGAGAAGGCCGCCTCCATTGGCGGCGTGCTCAGAAGCTCGGACGGCCAGCCGCTCGCGGGCGCCATCATCCGATTCTCCGGCGTCAATCCCGCCAGCCCGGATGAGCGCGAGCGGTCCCTGGTCGCACCCAATTTCCACAACGAGCGGACCGACGAAAATGGCCGCTGGCAGTGCAATCATGTCCCGCAGGATTTTTCCAACCTGGTCTTCCGCGTCGTCCTGCCCGATTTTCTCCCCGTCACCTTCGGCTGCGAAGGTTCCACCGTGGGCGGCGAGGACGTGGTGCGCCTGCCGGCCGCCGATTATCTGGCCGGCCAGGCCGTCATGGTCATGGGCCACGGCGTGACCGTTTCTGGGATTATTGTTGACAACAATGGCAAGCCCGTGCCCGAGGCCGTCATCACCCGCAACCACGAGTGGCGCAATCCGGCCGCCGTCCTGCAATCCGACGCCGCCGGCCGTTTCAAAATCCCCAACCTCCTGCCCGGCGACCTGACCCTCACCCTCCAGGCCAAAGGGCTGGAACCGCAAACCCTCGACCTGGCCGTCACCAACGAAATGCCCGAACTGAAAATCGCCATGAACCCCGGCAAAATCTTCAGGGGCCGGGTGCTGGATGAAACCGGCCAGCCGCTGGCCGGGGCCAGCGTGCAAATGGACCGCGTGGACCTGGAGCCGCTCGAATTTGATTGGAGCGCCACCACCGACAGCGCGGGCCGGTTCCTGTGGGATTCAGCCCCTTCCGGCGCGCACCCCTATTTGATCACCGCCGATGGATACAGCCTGCGCTGCGAGCCGGCCCTCGTCGCCGACGACTCGGAAAAAACCATCACCCTCCGCAAAAAAAACGGCAAAACCGACATTGATGGACGGGTCACCGATGCCGCCACCCACGAGCCTGTCGAAAACTTCATCATCACCGTCAATATCACCACGGATGACGGCACGACCCACGCTGACAAAGCGGTGTCCAGCCCCACCGGGGATTACGTGGTGGAGGTTGACCAAAAAGTCACTTCCTTTAGCTTGGAATTTCACCAGCGCGGCTACTTCACCACCACCACCGAAGCCAAATCCCCCGGCGACGGCGACCAGCGCGAGGATGTCCAAATGGAAAAAGGCACTCCCACCCTGGTCACTGGCCGTTTGACCGTTCCCGGTTACGGCGAAAAAATCAATTGGCAGGCCGGGCAGGACATTGTTCTGGTTGCTTCCGTTCCGGAACCCGACATGCCCAGTTTTGCCGATGAGGCCGCCAAGGAAAAGTGGATGACCCGGTTCTTGAAATCCCCCGATGGCATCGCCTGGCAGCGCGCGCAGCGCTCCTTCGCCGCCGCGGCGGAACAGGACGGCTCCTTCGCTTTCGTGGATGTCCCCCCCGGAAAATACCAGCTCCGCGTGCAATTGCGGGAAGCGCCCGAACTGGGCGGCGGCAAGCTCGCCGCCTTGTCCACCAACATCACTGTCAAAACGATTTCGGACGAGGCGGAACTGGCCGGCGGCGACGAGCCGCGGCTCAATCTGGGCGTCATTGCCCTCCAGCAGACCCTCGCCCTGCGCGTGGGCGACACCGCCCCTCTCTTCCAGACCATGACCACCGACGGCCATCCCTTGAGCCTGGCTGATTTCCGCGGCAAATATGTGCTCTTGGACTTCTGGGCCACCTGGTGCGGCCCCTGCGTGGCGGAAGTGCCCAATCTGAAAGCCGCCTACGACAAGCATTCCAAAGACGCCCGCTTTGCCATGATCAGCCTGAGCGTGGACGCCCAGGCCGCCCAGCCCATTGATTTTGCCAAAAAGAACGACATCCATTGGATCCAGGGCTTCCTTGGCGAATGGCAAAAATCCCCCGTGCCCGACCTCTACGGCGTGGAAGGAATCCCGGCGATTTTCCTCATCGGTCCCGACGGCAAAATCGTGGCGCGCGACCTGCGCGGCCCGGCCATTGACGCCGCCATCACCGAGGCCCTGGCCCCTCACGGCGCCAATTAGTTAAATCACGAAATCCGCCGGCTCCGCGGCGGGCTTTTCCAGGCGCCGCGCCCGGTCGCGCAAATCCGCCAAGGTCAGCCGCTCCATGATCTTGACCACCGCCTCGCGGGCTTCCTTCATTACGTCGCGAATGGGGCAGCGCGACTCATCGGGGCAGGTGCAACGCTCGTAAAACCGCTCGCTCACGCAACTTACCGGCGCCATCGCCCCCTCCACATGCCGCACAATGGACGCCAGCGTGATGTGCTCCGGCGGGCGGGCCAGACGATAGCCGCCGCGCATGCCGCGCCTGCTTTCCACAGCCCCCATGCTTCTCAAGTCATTCAGAATCTGCTCCAGGAATTTCTTCGGAATCTTCTGCTCCTCGGAAATCGTCTGGATTCGCACGACATTTTCATCATAGTGCAGCGTCAGCACCAGGAGGGCGCGCAACGCATATTCCCCGCGAAGAGAAAGTTTCATCGCCTCCATAATACCATCTCTACTGATTTAATCAACAACGGCAAAATAATAGTCTATTAAGATTCAGACTTTATCATAAAACTCAGCCAATAATCTCATAAAATGCCAATAAATAACGTTATATATTAAATTATATAGATATCTATTGACATAGTATAGTATTCTGCTAAATTCGTTGCCAATGAAGCGATCTTCACCAAAAACTTGCCGGCAAGCCGACTGTGCTTCCAGAGGCTCCGGCTGAACAAACGAAGACCATGAGCAGAAACTACAAATGGATCGCAGGGGCGATTATCGCCACTCAACTGGTTGCCGCGTCCGCCCTGGCGGACGACACCGCCGACGCCATCGCCGCCTTGAAAAAGCAAATTGAGGAGTTAAGCGCCAAGGTGCAACAACTGGAGAACCAGCATCAGGCTGAACTCCAGCATCCACCCGGGAACCTGCCGGAAGGGGTCAGCGCGACGGCCCCGGCCGGTTCTTCCAACGCCATCCCGGAACTTGGCTTTGTCACCGCCGGGTCGAACGGCTTCTGGTTGAGGTCAGCCGACTCAAATTTCACGCTGCGCCTGCAGGGCGTGGGCCAGTTGGACGGGCATTACTATCAAAGCCTCAACCCTGGGCAGAAGGACACCTTGACCATTCGCCGGTTGCGGCTGATCGAGTCGGGTTCAGTTTTCAAGGACTACGATTACTTCATTCAGGAAGACTTCGGCGCGTTGAACAGCGCCACGGCGACCAACAACTCCCTGCTGCAGGATGCCTACGTCAACATCCATTACTGGCCGGGGTTCCAGATCCAAGGCGGCAAATTCAAGGAGCTGGTTAGTTTGGAGTGGCAGCCCCCGGACTCGAGCCTTTGGTTTTTGGAGCGCAGTTATCCATCCCAACTGGTGCCCAACCGCAACGTCGGCATCCAGGTCCACGGCGATCTTTTCGGTGGCGCCTTGTCTTATGCGGCGGGGATGTACAACGGGTTGCAGGACGGCGGCAGCGGGGACATCGAAACCGACTCCAACAGCAAGGATGTGGCGGCGCGGATTTTTGCGCAGCCGTTCACCAACACTTCCATTTCCGCCCTCAAGGGCCTCGGCCTCGGCGTGGGCACGAGTTACGGATACGAGGCCGGTTCCAGCCTGCCCACTTTTGCCACGGTGGGCCGCCAGACGTTTTTCAGCTATACCAACGGGGCATCTGCCTCCGTCCTCGCCTCGGGCGATCATGTCCGGCTCGTTCCCCAAGGCTGGTATTTCTGGGGGCCGGCCGGCCTGTTCTGGGAATACGCCTATTCCTCCGAAAAATTTCAACTCAACAAAACCATCGCGCCCAAAACCACCAGGGCCTTCTTCGATAACGCCGCCTGGGATATTTCCGCCTCCTGGTATCTGACCGGTGAACAGAACGCCCTCCCCGCGCCGCCCGCGCCGCTGCACCCATTCCGCATTGACGGCTCCGGCTTGGGCGCCTGGCAGTTGGTCGCGCGAGTCGGGGCGCTGGATGTGGACCCCGCCGCTTTTGCCAAAAAGTCCGATTTTGCCACGGCTGGTTCGGCCCAGAACGCCGCGACTTGGAGCGTGGGAATGAACTGGCTTATGAACAAAAATATAAAATGGCTATTTGAATACGATCAAACTAGCTTTGGGTTTGCGCCGGGCTATCAGCCCACCAAGGGAACGGTGGCGGCCCAGGACGAAAAAGTACTCATGACGCGGTTGCAATTCTCATTTTGAAGGCCGGATTTTCGCATGAAAATAGTCGGTGGCATTTTCGCGGTCGTTCTGGCTCTGGCCGCCCAACCGGCCGGCGCGCAGAAAACCATCACCCTGCTCAACGTCTCTTACGATCCGACGCGGGAATTGTACCAGGAAATCAACCGCGCTTTCTCCGATTTCTGGAAGGCCAAGACCGGCGATATTGTCACCATTAACCAATCCAACGGCGGCTCCGGCAAGCAGGCCCGCGCCGTGATGGACGGCCTCAAGGCCGATGTCGTCACTCTCGCCCTGGCCGGCGATATTGACGCGCTCCACGACCACGGCGGCTTTGTGCCGGCCAACTGGCAAAGCCGCCTGCCGGACAACAGCACGCCTTACACCTCCACCATTGTTTTCCTGGTGCGCAAAGGCAATCCCAAGGGCATCAAAGATTGGGACGACCTGGTCAAGCCGGGCCTTGCGGTCATTGCGCCCAATCCGAAAACTTCCGGCGGCGCGCGCTGGGTTTATCTCGCCGCCTACGGTTTTGTCTTGAAGCACAGCCACGGCGACACCAACGCCGCCACGCGCTTTGTGGACCGGTTTTATGGCAACGTCAAAGTCCTCGGCACCGGCGCCAGAGATTCCACCACCTCCTTCGTCCAGAACGGTCTCGGCGACGTTTTGGTCAACTGGGAAAACGAGGCCCTCCTCGCGGTTCACTCTCCGGGGGGGGACAAATACCAAATCATCTATCCCTCCCTCACCATTCTGGCCGAGCCGCCCGTCGCGGTGGTGGACAAAGTGGTGGACCAGCGCGGCACGCGCGCCATCGCCGAAGCCTACCTCAATTTCCTCTGGACGCCGGACGGACAGGAAATCGCCGCCAGCCATTTCTTCCGGCCCCGTCTGCCCGAAGTCGCCCGCCGGCACGAACAGACCTTTCCCAAAATCCAGACTTTCACCATTGCCGACGTCTTTGGCGGCTGGGCCAGGGCGCAGAAAATTCATTTTGACGAAGGAGGCGTGTTTGACCAAATCTTCCAGAACAGGCGGTGAGAGCGATTGTGCGCGTGACATGAATCATCAACTTCCTGGTAGGGCAGAGCTGCCGCTCTGCCCTGAACTCTTGGGCGGCGCAGCAGCGCCGCCCTACCGGCGACGTGAATACTTTTGGCCTGCATCCGCGCGAATTTAGTCCAATTTAACCTGTCACTATGCGCCAGGATCGCGCCAAATCAACCAATTCCAATCCGCTCCCCGGTTTCGGCATCACCCTGGGCTTCACGGTCCTCTACCTCAGCGTTCTGGTGCTGATTCCCATCGCGGTGCTCTCGCTCAAGGCGCTGAGTTTGTCCTGGTCGCAATTGTGGCATCTGGCGACCAACCCGCGCGCCCTGGCGGCCTATCGCTTGAGCCTGGGCGCCTCCTTCGTCGCCGCTTTGCTCAATGCCGCCTTTGGCAGCTTGCTCGCGTGGGTGCTGGTGCGATACCGCTTTCCGGGACGCCGCTTGCTGGATGGGTTGGTTGATTTTCCCTTTGCCCTGCCCACTGCCGTCGCCGGGCTGACGCTGGCGAACTTGTTTTCCGATGGCGGCTGGCTGGGCCGGTTCCTCGTCCCCATCGGCATTCGGGGCCAGTCTTCCCGGCTGGGGGTCGTGCTGGCGCTGACGTTTGTCGGCCTGCCCTTTTCCGTGCGCACCCTGCAACCCCTGTTGGAGAATCTGGACAAGGGCGTCGAGGAAGCGTCCGCCATCCTCGGCGCCGGCCGCCTGCGCACTTTTTTGAGCGTGATTGCGCCCACCTTGCTCCCGGCGGTGCTGACCGGTTTTGGCCTGGCCTTCGCCCGCGGCCTGGGGGAGTACGGCTCCATTGTCTTTATCTCGGGGAATTTGCCTTTCCAAACGGAAATCGCCCCGACCCTGGTGGTGATGCGCTTGGAGAGCGGCGGCTTCGATTACACGGGCGCCATCGGCGTGGCTCTGGTGCTGCTCATCTTTTCCTTCGCCCTCCTCTTCACCCTCAACTGGCTGCAAGGGTGGTCGGCCAAATTCCAGCGGCCATGAACCTGCCTCGCTCCACCGCTGCGCCGGCCCGCCCGGCTCTTTCCTCCACCCAGGAATCTCCCCTGGCCAGGTGGCTCTTGATCGGTCTGGCCGGCCTTTTTGCCGCGGTCTTCCTCTTGCTGCCCCTCGCCAACGTCTTTGCCCAGGCTTTCTCCGCCGGTTTGGCCGCCTACCGGGAGACGCTGGCGGAAAGGGACACCGTCGCGGCCATTCGCTTGACACTGCTGGTGGCTGCCATCAGCGTGCCGTTGAACGTCGTCTTTGGGGTGGCCGCTTCCTGGGCCATCGCCAAGTTTGATTTCCGCGGCAAGGCCGTTTTGTTGACCTTCATTGACCTGCCCTTTTCCGTGTCCCCGGTGGTGGCGGGCTTGATGTTCGTCCTGCTCTGCGGCGCCAACGGCCTGCTCGGCCGCTGGCTCGAGGCGCATGGGCTGGCCATTATTTTTGCCGTGCCGGGGATGGTCCTCGCCACCATGTTCGTCACCTTTCCTTTTGTCGCCCGCGAATTGATTCCCATCATGCAGGACCAGGGCCGGGAACAGGAGGAAGCCGCCCTCACCCTGGGGGCCGGCGGCTGGCAAACCTTCTGGCATGTCTCCCTTCCCTCGGTCAAATGGGGGCTGTTTTACGGTGTCATCCTCTGCAACGCCCGGGCTATGGGCGAATATGGCGCCGTTTCCGTCGTCTCCAGCAGAATCGCCGGCAAGACCGACACCCTGCCCTTGCGCGTGGAAAAACTCTACAATGACTTCAGCCATCCGGCCGCGCCTTTTGCCGTGGCCACCTTGCTCGCGCTCCTCGCCCTGGTCACCCTGGCCGTCAAGACTTACCTCCAATGGAAGAGCCGCCGGGAGGGCGCATGACAGGAATCTTCACTTTCCTGGTAGGGCAGAGCTGCCGCTCTGCCCTGAATTCTTGGGCGGCGCAGCAGCGCCGCCCTACCGAAAACGTGAGGATTCTTGTCCTGCGTCCCGGCCGGGAAGGGCCGCTCTAAAGTCGTGGCTGCTTTCGGCAGAAAGCCGCTGAATTTCCGCATCCCCAGCGGTTTAGCGGCAACTTTAGAGCAGCCCTGCCCGGGCGGGAAGGGGAGCAGGTTTAAGCTCGCCATTTCCCCGGCCTCCCGTTATCCTTGGCCACTGCCTTGAGCATCGAGCTAAAAAACATCAGCAAGCAATTCGCCGGCGTCCCCGCCTTGAGCGACATCAATTTCACCGTCAACGACGGCGAGCTGGTCGCGCTCCTCGGCCCCAGCGGCGGCGGCAAAACCACCGCCTTGCGCCTCATCGCCGGCCTCGACATGCCCGACGAGGGCGGCATTTTCATCCGCGGCGCCCAGGTCAACAGCGTGCCAGCCCAACACCGCAACATCGGCTTCGTCTTTCAGAATTACGCCTTGTTCAAGAGCATGACCGTCTTCAAGAACATCGCCTTCGGACCCAAAATCAAAAAATGGAACCGCGTACGCATCCAGGCCCGCGTCGCCGAACTCCTCGCCTTGCTCGAGCTAAAGGGCTTGGAGGAGCGCTATCCCCACCAACTCTCCGGCGGGCAGCGCCAGCGCGTCGCCATCGCCCGCGCCCTCGCCGGCAATCCCGAAGTCTTGTTGTTGGATGAGCCGTTTGCCGCCGTGGACGCCCAAATCCGCCAGGAATTGCGCCAATGGCTCGTCCGCTTGCATCAGGATTTGAAACTCACCACCATCTTCGTCACCCACGATCAGGAAGAGGCCATGGAAGTGGCCGATCGCATTGTCATTTTTTCCAACGGCCGGCTCGCCCAAATCGGCACGCCCCAGGAAGTCTATGAACAGCCCCGCAACGAATTTGTCGCCAAGTTCGTCGGCGTGTTGAACGTGCTGGAATTGGAAGTGCGCGACGGCGTGGCGCGGCACAAGGAACTCGAATTCCCGGCGCACGGCCTGGCCGACGGCCAGAACCTGCGCATCGGATTCCGGCCCTACGCCGTCCAGGTATCTCCCGATCCAGGGGCGTGCCGCTATCCCGCCACACTGCGGCGCACCTATTTTTTAGGCGTGATGCTGCGCTTGGAACTGGTGCTGCCCAGCGGTCTGGTCGTCCGTTCCCGCATGAGCAAGGAAGAGTATTCCCGCCTCGGCTTGGACGACGGCCAAAGCGTCTCCTTTCAAATCCGCAACTACCGGATACTTTCCACCGACAACGGCGAACTTGGCGCCGAAGTCTCCGTCAGCCACGAACTCCCCCCCCACAACCTCGGCGAAGGAATCTGATCCTCAGCCCTCAGCCCCTGTAGCGGCGGTCTATGACCGCCGCCGACTTCCTGGGTGGCACGGGCGACCCGCCCGTCCCGCCGGGCCACTAGCCCGGCGGAAGCTCGAACGCGACTCATGGCAATCCGGCCGTTGCTTCAGCCGCAAAAGAACACAAGGATCGCAAAGAAAAACAGCATAAGCTCTTATCCATCTCCAATCGTTAAAGACTTTTCCGGGAGCGCGGTCGTCCCGACAGCATCCGTCGGAGTCCCGCCGGCGGAATTTTTCACCCGTAGCCACCCCATCCTTTGGGTGAAGCCGCCAGCTCGCTAATGACTCGGCTAAGAAAGGAAGGAGGAGGTTTTCGCTTTAGGCATTGCTTTTACCCTGGCAAAAAACTCAGTTTCGGTAATTTCCTCCGGCCACTTCAACCTGGCAGAAAGGTAGAACTTTTTACTTTTCTCCAATTCCTCCTTGCGCAGTTCAAGAGCATGGAGCTGTAGCAAATAATTTAAGTCTCTGATCAAGATCTTTCTTGGATTACCCAGCGGAGAATAATGAGCAAGGGTAGCCTGGGTTATTTCGTCCAGTTCCTTTTCGCCGCCCTCGAGCAGGAGATTCAGAACGACCATGTGGCGTTCAGCGATTACACGCTTCTTCGCGCTGCGAAGACGACCAAATAAATAAGTCATCTGATTTCGGAATAGCTCCTTTGATAAATGCGTTTTGATCTCGTCGCGCAATCGGCCGCACTGTAGGGCGATTCCCCGCAACGCAAAGGCAAGGAAAGGAGTCAAATCATGATTTTGAGCCCTTACGTCACTGAGCGCCTTTAAATAGGAGGCTTTCTCGTCGTAGTAGTAGTTCGACATCGCAATGAACAGAGCGCCCTTTAACCCGGCCCGTTGGAGCATCAGCGCTTCCAAGGCGCGCGCGGTCCGGCCATTGCCATCAAGGAAAGGGTGCATGGAAGCAAAATGATAATGCAAAGCCAGCGCCTGAACGAGCATATCGTGTTGCGCAAATCCCTTTTGTATGGCCTCACAGAAGATGCCGAACGCGCGTTCACATTGCTCTCCACCCTCGACACCCCTGTGGCGCGGTGATCCAAAAACGACATTCTGGTCCCGCCCGCGGACTTTTCCAGGAGCGCAATGATCATCATCGGCCCCGGTCACAATGCGCCTATGCACTTCACAAATCAGGTCAGCATTGATCGGACGATCAGGAGCAAGCCCCTCAATCCATCGGTATGTTGCCGCGGCGGCGGCGGCTTGCTTTTGTGACCGGGTAACGAGTTGTTCTGGAGACTCGCGCATGGCCATTTCCAGTTCTCGGTCGGTCACGTCGGCGCCCTCTATCCGCGAGGTTCCGGCAACCTCTCGTTTCAATTGAATTTTCTGCAAGGCGTCACCCCAACTGCGAAGAAACGGGATCGCCTTCAAGGAAATGACGGCGGCTTTTGCGTCGCTCAGTTCGTCAATGATTTTCAGAGGATCGTAATGTATCCACCTGTCCGGGGTTTCATAATAAATCATACCCAAATATCACATATTATTTCCGCAATGTAAAGCGAAAAGAATACACCGTAATATGTTGAGCATAAGATACTTAGAATTCTGATGCGGATTTGCAAATGAAACTGAAAAGGAATGTTTATTTCCACTTAATTTCCAAGTTATTTCCATGTAATATAGATGGAAATGGCCAGTATCTGAACGATGGATGACGTAGTTTAATAGCGAAAACATCCGACGCAACCCACCATTCCTTCCGCATCCGGCAAGGTCGCACTTTTAATTCAACGGTCTTCTCGCGCAACCTGCACCCCAGGGATCTTTGCCAAGGCAAATACCCGCACGCCGACGTCTCCCACCTCCGCCACGAATTTCCAAGGGACGTTCGTATCCCGCATCCGCACTTGCCTGCTCTTTCCGATGTCCCAGCATATAACGATCGGCATCTGGCTGGGATTATGACCATGCAACCTGTAGTTCGTAAAAATGTTTTCGGCCTCAATTGTCACAAACCTCTCAGGGTTGCTCTGGGCGTTCTCCCTGAAATGGGCGATGATGTCTGCTCCTGAGCTCCCATGTTCAAGAGACTCGAACTGGTGAAAGGGGAGTGCGCCAATGCCCTCCAATTTCCAGAGCACGGCTAGGGTGTCATGCTCGTTCTCAGGCTCCCGGTGGATACGACGCCGTTCTCGGTTGGAACCTGTGTAGAAAACCCATCTCTGCTCTGGGCGCTCCAGTTTACGCTTGCGGGCGTCGAGGGTCTCAGCGCCGCGAATCTCCTTCTCCCTTTTTGTGTAGGCGACGAAGGTCCTGTATTCCTCAGATTCCGCCACACGGTGCAACAACTTCTTGACGGCGTTATCGAAAGACTCTTTCACTGCGCCGTCGTTGATTGCGCTTCGGCTGATATTCATTTCCTCTTGGACTTGGTCGCATTCCACGATCAAACTACAATTCCTCGCACTTGGATTCAGGCCGAGACCTCGACGCCCACCGCTGTAATTTTCGATGCCCAGGTCAAAGTAGGGAATGCCGCGCACGGAAAGGATGAGGCCGCTGTTACCGCTTTCTTGCGCAAGGCCGAAACGTGACGCTTCCACCGAATAAAGCCCCTTCAATGTGATCGTCATCGGCAGGTTCTTTCCTGAAACGCCGGTGGTTTCAATCAGGTTCACGAATCGCGTGGCCAGCCCTGGATCGGCGCTCATGCGTTTGAGCACAGGAAACCCGATTTCCAGCTCCTCTTTAGAGTTGCCTATTGCCAGATGAACTTTGGGAGGATGCTCACGCTCTCGGGTGAAGCCAACGAATGTTCTGTGCAGAAGGTAATCTTTGACCTGTGTGAAGGCGTAGTCTCTTTGCACGTCGGGAGGGTGGCCATAGACGATGACCTTCGTGCCTGGCCGGCTTTTGGAAGTGGGGTCGGATTCATAGATACGCGGCCTTGGTTTATTCCCGGCAACGATGGTTTCCCAGGGAGCATTGACCTCCACCTTTCGGACAGGCCCGTCGCCCGTATAAGTCTCAACGAGAAGGCGCCTGGAATGAAAGGCCAGCTTTGAGCCCAAGCCTTTCCATGCAAATTCATCGCTCTTCGCGCCAACAACAGCGGAAATCCCAAGCGCAAGAAATCTATTTAGCCTTGCCATGTACGACGCCGGTGGGGTGTCGAAATAATCCATGCCGATGCCGTCGTCCTCGACTTCAAAAACGTAGACATCCTCCGGATGAGGATAGCACCTGATCCAGACGTTTTTTGCGTTTACTTCGCGGGCGGCAGCGTTGGAAATCAATTCTCTGAGCAACTCGAGCGGATTTTGCCTCTCCCGAATGAGTTGGCGCATAAGGCTGACTTCTTGAAAATAGAGGTCCACCTCTTTGGCTCTGGTTTTTTCAAATGCTTCCTCAAATTGTCCTGGCATGGCTGCCTCCTGATTTTCAGTTTTCTTTCTGCATTTGCTGGATGATGCACCTTTCACGGCGTATATGTCAATAACGCTCAAACACCCAGCCCGGGTGCGCACACCTGAAAAACCGAACTTGCCCCGTAGCCTTTTTAGCGACAGGCCTTTGCCCCACAAGTCCTGAGAGCGGCGGCTTTCGCATTCGCTTTTCTCCCCAGCAACGTCCGGCTGCGCCGGGCAAAACCGCCATGCTCATACCGCCCTTGGTTCGAGCTCGTCACTCCGCCTGAAACCGCTTCCGTGCCGCGTGCTCGTCCTTTCGCTCCGGCGGCGATGCTCGGAATCGCGCCGCCCGCGTTACGCGGCTACGCGTTATGCGCGCTGCAATTGCAGCTCCGCCTCGAACCAATGCTTCTGGTCACAGCCGGGTTGCTGCCCTTGCGAGAGCCATATCTCGTAGGCCCTTTGTGCAATCAATTCCTGCGAAGGGGGCGCGGTTTGCGGCTTGGCCGGACTGGCCACAGAAGCGGCGGCAGTCGCAACGGGCGTTGATTTGATAAAGCCCCGGGGGCGTGAAGCGGTAAACGTGGATCGGACTGGATTTGTCGTCATTATTTTATGCTTTCTGAATTTGTTTTTGTTTATTTGGGCCACCAGGGTGGCGCCGGCTTTGAAAAGCAGGGAATAAGAGGGAGGGATTGGCCATGCCAATGGCAGTCGGTCACCTGGTAAACTTAGCTCCGCGAGCGGCCTCAATGTATGCGCTAAACCAGGCCAAGCAAGATAAATCGGCATAAATCGGTGCTGCCGCACGGCTGGCTCATGAAGGGAAAGCTCCGGCATGTTCTCCCTCTCCTCCACACACTTGTGGAGGAGAGGGCCGGGGAGAGGAGGTTTTCGCCAACTCATCCGGTCCTTCATGAGCCAGCCGTGCTGCTGCCGGGCGGAGAGAATTAGGATTGTAGGCAAACAGCCTCCTCCACCGCAGCCAAAACCGCCTTCCCGCCAAACTATTTTCACTTTTGCATTTCTGCATTTTGGCCCCCAAAACCACTTTTACCGAGTCTTTACAAGGGTTTTCTCGCGGTCAAAAACCCCCTTTTTCACCTGCATTTCATCCGTACGGTACGGAGTCGCTTTTTCAGAAGTATGCTTTAATAGTCCCATGATTTTTGAAAAATCGTTGGATGCGACTGAAAATGCCAGCCGCGGAACCCCGCCGGCCGGGCCGGTCCTTTCAGCATTCAGCCTTTTGCCTTTCGCATTTTGCATTCTGCATTTTGCATTTTGCTCTCCGCCCCCTCCGTCCCCTGCTCCCGCCGCAACGCCAACCGAGTGTCCGGAGCCAAACACCATCCTTCCCATCCTTCCCATCCATCCCATCCATCCAATGCCCCCCGCCGCAACACCAACCGGCCACGCCAATCCGCCGACCAAGACCGCCTCCAATTTTGAGATATTTTGAGATATTTTGAGATATTTTGAGTTAATTTGACTTCCCGGCCCTCGGCGAACGCCCATCCACCCAACAACACTTCTCGCAAATACGGTCCAATCGCACCCATGCAAAAATTCCTTCCATTCTGCAACCTTCCGTCGCCCCGCCGCCGGGGACGGCCGCGCTGCGTAGCCTAGGCGTCCTCGCCTGCGGGTTCCCCGGGCGACCCGCCCGGAGTGCCCCAAAACCCACTCTTTCAATAGCCCGCCATGCCGCATCGGTTTGTGAAATTATGACTCGAAATCCTTTGCGCAAAGTTGAATAGTGGGGAAGCGTGAACGCCATCAAGCAAACCATCTGCGTTAGTTTCGAGCATCAGGTCCATTTCACCGACGGGGTGTTCGACGCTTCCAATCCGCTGCTCAAAGACCTCCTCGCGGGACCGTCGCAGCGGGCCGCCGCGCTGGTGGTGGTGGACGAAGGGCTTGCCCTGGCACAGCCGGGGTTGACCACCAGGATTGCGGATTATTTTGCGGCCTTCGACGGGCGGCTCCGCTTGGTTTGTCCGCCGCTCATCATGCAGGGCGGAGAACGGGCGAAAAATTCCTGCTTTCACGTTTCCGAAATTTTTTCCCAGGTGGATCGCTGCCACATTGACCGGCACTCCTGCATTTTGGGCGTCGGCGGCGGGGCCTTGCTGGATGTCGTGGGATTGGCCGCCGCCACCGCGCATCGCGGCGTGCGCCATGTCCGGATTCCGACGACGACCCTCAGCCAATGCGACGCGGGGGTGGGCGTCAAGAATGGCATCAACGCCTTTGGCAAAAAAAACTTCATCGGCGCCTTTGCCCCGCCTTATGCGGTGATCAACGATTTTCAGATGCTCTCCTCCCTGTCCGGTCGCGATAAGCGCGCGGGCGGCGCGGAAGCGGTCAAGGTCGCGCTGATCCGGGACCGCGATTTTTTCGAGCGACTGGAGCGCGACGCGGCGGCGCTGGCCGCGTTTGCGCCCGGGCCTCTGCGGGAGATGATCCGCCGTTGCGCGGAACTGCACGTCGAGCACATCGCCTCGGGCGGCGATCCTTTTGAATCCGGCGCGGCCCGGCCCCTGGATTTCGGGCATTGGGCGGCGCACAAACTGGAGCAGCTTTCCGGCTGGCAAATGCGGCACGGCGAGGCGGTGGCGGCCGGGATGGCGCTGGACGCGGTTTACTCGCGCGAGGCGGGCCTGCTCGGCCCGGCGGCGGCGGAGCGGGCGCTGGCGCTTTTGGAGGCGCTGGGCTTTGCCTTGTTCGCCAACGAGATGCTTCATCTTGACTCGGATGGTCAGCCCGCGCTGTTCCGGGGATTGGAGGAATTTCGCGAGCACCTGGGCGGGGAGTTGAGCCTGACCATGCTCCAGGACATTGGCCGGCCCGTGGAAATTCACCAAGTCAGCCCGCCTAAAATGCTCCGCGCCATCCACGACTTGCGCCGGCGCCGCGCCCGGCAGTCGCGGAAAATCGCGCGCGGCCTTGCGAGTGAATCCGCCCCTTGAAACGCGCCGCCGTCATCAACGTGGTCGGGCTGACCCCGTCGCTCCTCGGGCCGGCCACGCCGCGTCTGGCGCGGTTCCTCGGCCAGGCGGCGCGCGCCTCGGTGGTCCCGGCCTTTCCGGCGGTCACCTGCACGGCGCAATCTAATTACTTGACAGGCGCGACCCCCTCCCGCCACGGCATCGTGGCCAACGGCTGGTACGACCGCGAGCTGGCCGAAGTCCGCTTTTGGAAACAATCCAACCATCTGGTGACCGCGCCCAAAATTTGGGAGCAACTGCGCCAGTCCGGCCCCCGTTTCACCTGCGCGCAATTGTTTTGGTGGCACAACATGTATTCGAGCGCGGATTATTCCATCACCCCGCGCCCGATTTACCCCGCCGACGGCCGCAAAATTTTTGACCTTCACACCTGGCCTTACGACATCCGCGCCCAGATCAAGAGGGACCTGGGGGAGTTTCCTTTCCCGGCGTTCTGGGGGCCGGCGGCGGGCGTGAATTCCGCGCAAGGCGGCGCGGACGCCGCCAGCCGCTGGATCGCCGAGTCGGCCAAATGGATCGAAAACAAATACGCGCCCACCCTCAGCCTCATTTACCTGCCGCACTTGGACTACAACTTGCAACGGCACGGCCCGGAGGCCATGGCCACGGCCAAGTTCGACGATTTGGCGCGGATTGACGCGGTGGCCGGCGATTTGATTTCTTTTTTTCGCGCCCGCGAAGTGCGGATTATTTTGCTCTCCGAATACGGCATCGCCGCGGTGGACAGGCCGGTCCATTTGAACCGCCTCTTCCGGCAAAAGGGATGGCTGGCGGTCAAGGACGAACTGGGTTTGGAAGCGCTGGATTGCGGCGCGAGCGAAGCTTTTGCGGTGGCCGATCACCAGGTCGCGCACATCTATCTCAACGACCCTTCGCTGGAACGGGCCGTGCGCGACGTCTTGCAGAACGAACCCGGCGTGGAAACCGTCCTCGGCGCGGCGGAGAAAACAGCCTGGGGCATCCAACATGCCCGCGCGGGGGATTTGGTCGCCGTGGCGGCGGAGCGGGCCTGGTTCACCTACTATTACTGGCTGGAGGACGCGCGCGCGCCGGACTTTGCGCGCTGCGTGGACATTCATCGCAAACCGGGATTTGATCCGGTGGAACTTTTCCTGGACCCAAAAATCCCCCTCATCAAACTGCAAATCCTCTGGCGGCTGCTGCGCAAAAACCTGGGATTTCGGACGCTGCTGGATGTCGTCCCGCTGGATGCCAGCCTGGTGAAAGGCTCGCACGGCCGGCCCGTGGCGGCCCGTGCCGGGCGGCCCCTTTTCGCCTGCGAATCCCCGCCGTCGCCGCTGCCAGGGGAAATTGACTCGACGGAAGTTTGCGGCCTGATCAAAAAGCAGGTGACGGGATGAGCGTCTTTTGGAAAATGCTCGCCGCGCTTTTCCGCCGGGCCAGTCGCCCGGCGCGAGTCTTGTCAGCGGGAGAAAGATGGTTTAACCTTCCAAAGTGCCGACGATTTTGCGAGAGAAAGGGTATCGCATTGGGTTTTACAGTTCCGAACCTGATGAACCGGCCCATGTTCATGTCCACAAGAGCGGCGACGAGGCAAAATTCTGGATCGGACCGGTGCAGTTGAGTTGGAACAAGGGATTTCGCGAAGCGGAGCTTCGGGAAATCGCGCGGATTTTACAAAGGCATGAAACCAGATTACTGAAAGCTTGGGATGAAACTGAATAACACTCCGCCGCCGGATGTCACGGCGGTGCGCATTACCAGCCAACGGCTGACCTTCGACTTGGAGGATGGCCGTTCTGTCAGCGTGCCCCTGGCCTTTTATCCGACACTTCTGCTGGCAACACCAAAGGAACGCGCCGCCTATGAGATTTGCCATTCCTCGGTTCATTGGCCGAAACTGGATTGCGATATCAGTTCCGCCTGTCTGTTGCGCGGTGCGCGCGAGGCCCGGCGATACGCCGAGAGAGCGTCGAAACGCAAGACAGAACTGGCGGCGGCTTGAGGCCATGGGCGCATGACAAAAATCTTCACTTTCCTGGTAGGGCAGAGTTGCCGCTCTGCCCTGAATTCTTGGGCGGCCCAGCAGCGCCACCCTACCGAAGACGTGAAGATCCTTATCCTGCACCAGGGGCGATTTTGTCTTCATGGCAATTGAAGACGCCAGGTAATGCTCACGAACCTTAAGTTCATTCGTCTGGCCCTGCGCCTGGCGCGCCGCGCCTATGGACGGACTTCGCCCAATCCCCTGGTCGGCGCCGTTCTGGTTAAGCGCGGAAAAATCATCGGCCAGGGCTGGCACCGGAGCGCGGGGCAGCCGCACGCGGAAATCGAAGCCATCCGCGACGCCCAAAAACGCGGTCACAACCCCAAAGGCGCCACGCTCTACGTCACTCTCGAACCGTGTTGCACGCAGGGCCGCACCCCGCCCTGCACGGCCGCGATCATCGCCGCCGGCATCCGGCGCGTGGTGGCCGGCGCGACCGATCCCAATCCCCGGCACGCCGGACGCGGCTTCCGCATTCTCCGGCGCGCCGGCCTCTCTGTCACCCACGGCGTCCTGGCCCGCCAATGCGGGCAGCTCAACGAAGCCTTCAACCACTGGATCGTGCGCCGCACCCCTTTTGTCACGGTCAAGGCCGCCATGTCCCTGGACGGAAAAATCGCCACCGTCACCGGGGAATCGAAATGGATCACGGGCGAACCGGCCCGCGCCTTTGCCATGAAGCTGCGGGCCGGGGCGGACGCGGTTCTGGTAGGAGTCAATACTATAATTAGGGACAATCCCGCCCTCACCCTCCGCCTCCCCGGTTTTGCCGGCAAAGCCCTGCGCCGCCTGGTGCTCGATCCGCGCGGGCGGACTCCCGCCGGCGCCAGGATCCTCGGCGGCGAGGCCGCGCATTTGACTACACTTGTCGTCACAAAAGCCGCCCCGGCCCGGCGGCTGGCGGCTTTGCGCCGGCGCGCCCGCCTGCTGGTGGCGCCCGCCCGGCGCGGGCGCATTCATCTGCCCTGGCTGCTCGAAACGCTCGGCCGGGAAAACGTCGCCAGCCTCCTGGTGGAAGGCGGCGGCGAGACCAACGCCCTGTGGATGCCGCTGTGCCAGCGGGTGGTGTTTTTCTACGCTCCGCTCATCCTGGGGGGCCGCCGGGCGCCCACTGCCATCGCGGGCGGGGGAGTTCGAAATTTGGCGGGCAAAATCACCCTGCGCGATGTCCGATGGCGGCGGCTCGGCGGCGATTTGTTGTTGATCGCCCGCGTGAATGAAGGATGATGTGCCGCTGGTTGCCGGAGCCAAACCATGTTCACTGGAATTGTTGAAGAAAGCGGCTGTGTCCAATCCATCGCGCCGGGCGAGAACGCCATCCGCCTGGTCGTGCGCGCGCGCGTGTGCGGGCGCGGTTTGAAGGTTGGCGGCAGCCTGGCCGTCAATGGCTGCTGCCTGACGGTGGCCAAAATGAGCGGGCGCGGGCGTGACCGGCTGCTGCAATTTGACCTGCTGGAGGAGACTTGGCGGCGCACCAGCTTCCACAGACTCCACCCCGGAGCCGCCGTCAATTTGGAGCGCTCCGTGCGCGCCGGCGGCAGGATGGACGGCCATTTTGTCACCGGCCACATTGACGGTGTGGGGAAAATCATCCGTTGGGAACGCTCCGGCCGCGACCACGTTCTGGACATCAGCGCGCCCCCGGACATCATGCGCTACATTATCGTCAAAGGCTCCGTGGCGGTGGACGGGATCAGCCTCACGGTGGCGGCGTTGCGGGCGCGCAGTTTTCGTATCTGGATTATTCCCCACACCCTGGCTGTGACCGCGTTGCGCGAGCGCCGGACCGGCGACGAAGTGAATCTGGAGGCCGACCTGCTGGGCAAATATGTGGAACGCTTTGTGACGGCTCTGGGCTGACAACTAATCCTTGTCCCCATGCGGAACGATGGACAGGACGCGGTCAGAGGGGATGACAAGCTGCTTTCCATCGGCGGTGGTAACAGTGAAATTACCGCCCTCCTTGCTCCGTATGGGTTTGCGGACATTGGTCACTCTGCCTCCGTTGGTCAGCGTCATGTCATAACGGCGGGCGCAACCGCAGAGCGCGGCGGCGGCCAGCAGCAGGGCAAACAAGGCGCGCGGGTTGAGGGCGCGCCGGACGGGCCTGCGGGCTGAAATGCGTTCAATGGTGCTCATAACTTCCTTCTTGCGCCCGCCAACATACCCCCGCCGCCCCGCGCCGGCAAGCCGCAATGACGCAAAACCGCAAAGCATTTCAGTTTTCAGTTCTTGCCTCCTTCTTCCCGTCGCCGTCCATCCATTCGTTCCTTGCCATACGCGCCATTTTGTAGTGATGGCCCTCTTGCTTTGAGAGTCTTAACGCCCGCCCGTCTGGGCAAATGCGCTTGCCGGCCTTACGGTGGGGCATTCGGGTGGCCGTTGTTCCAAAAACGCCACAGGCTGTTGTCAAATGTAAATTGCCACGCAATGTAGCATTGAAATCCCACCGGCCCGCTGATGGACCGGCCAACCGAGAAGAGCAGGTGGTGATTCTCACTGAAATCAATCACCGTGCCGACGTTCAACGCCGTGCCCGTATTAGGAAAGTCGGTTTGGTACGCGGTCTGATGATAGACCTCCACCCCAACAAGGACATTGGTCAAAACCTGCTTTTGCAGCACACCCCCGACGAACCCCCAATTGTCGTGTCCGGAAAGGGAATTGATCCCGTAACCACCCCCGCCATAGGCCGTCCAGGAATCCCAGCTCTTCTGCAGCCATAAAGGGAGAAAAACTTGGGAATGGCCATTGCCGAGATTGTTCCGCTCGCTCCCGGTCGGCAGTTCAAGCAACGGAAAAACTCCCGCTTGGGGCCACCCATTCGTCTCCTGGATAAACCGGTATTTTGCGCCCAGTTCGAGGTCGCCCATCCCGTAGTGCCCGGCCCCTGCCGGCGGCGCATCGTATGCCAGGGGCGCGATCAGGTGAAGCTGCAAGTCCGGCGCCGCTCCATAGTTGACTTCAAAATGGGGCGCCGTGCCGGACCAATCGCCCCCGAGTTTTGAATGCATCGAAGCGAGATAAAACTCCCAATGCTGGTAATCCACCGGCTCCGGATCGTCGGTGACGAAGGGCGGACCGCCCAAGGCAGTCCCCGCCATCCCCAGGCTGAGGACGGCTGACAGAATCGCAACGGACAAGTGTTGTTTGGTGTGCATGGCAGTTTTCTTAATCGGCAATTGCATAGAAGGCCAGGACGATGAGAACCCCTGCAGCCACTCCTGAGAAAACGATGCTGGTCAAACGAGGCACCGGTATTTTCGGTCCCTGCCCGCCATGCCTTTTGGCGAAGCACCAGGCGAATATGACAAATAGGGCGAGCATCATGGCAACATGGGTGATCCAATGATGACCGGTCATTATTTGCATCCACTGCGCGACGCCCTGGCTCGTCTCCTTCGCGATGACCAGCAGGGCGTTCAACACGGCGCAGAGGGCCAGAGACAACCCAAACGATTTCGTGTGTTTTGTGACGGTGGGATTCTCCATGGGTTCTTCCGGGTCAATGTGGTTTCGCCAGCAATGCCACTTTTACCCCCATCGAAATGATCGCGCCGTGCCCCTCAGCCATCAGGGCGAGCACCGCGACCAGGGCCGCCACCCACAACACCAACCGCCGCGCCTCCTTGTTCACGGCCAGGTTGTTTGCAGCCGCGATGGGGAGATAAGAGGCCAGCAGCAGAAGCGTGATGACGCAATGCTCCTTTGTCTCCATGAAAAAATTGTGCGCCAACGGCCACGGCCCCTTGAGGATGACATCCTTGTCCGCCTTGTAATCCACCACGTACCAATAGCCGCCGACCGCGAAGGCAAGCCACATGAAAACCGCTGCCGCCCGGCTCATCCATCGGATGCGAGCCAGATTTGCCTCGTGGGCGTTCAACACCTCCACAAAAAGCCATACGGTCGTGAGGAGGCAGCCCACGCCGAACAACACATGGCCCAGCAAAACTATTTCTTTCATGGATTCGCGCCCTGCACAGGCGGTAGAATTGGCTCTCCAAACAGTTACGATGTCCGATGTCGAAAACTAATATATCTTGCCTTCCGTCGGACGTCAAGCCTCGCACTTTGGCGGCAGTGTCCTAATTTGTAGTGTCGAGCCTGTGGCTCGAAATCGGCGCGTAGCGCCGACGCTACATCAAATTAGGAGACTGCCACTTTGGCGATTGGGGACGAAACGGCGAACCAGACGGCAGGAGGACCATTGGAGCGGGTGAAGGGAATCGAATCCTGTCTCAAAATGTTCATAATTCGTTAAATTGCCCAATCATAGTGCATTGCAAACGGCATATCTTCCACCATCTCCGCATCAAAAGGCACGGTGATGACCAAACGCTGATGCAAATTGATGCAAGTGCCAACGTCATTTCCCGACCTTGCGCGTTGGTGCGAAGTTATCACAATCCGGCAAATTGGCGAGCTAAAACTGAAATCCTTTCCGGCCCACCGGAAAGGGTGCGGAGCGTAAAGGCCAGCGCGAGCGGAATTGGAGTCCATGAGGGCCTGCCCTTTGGCGCGGGCCTGGGCTGGCGTGAAGCCCAGCGCCGGGGTTTGGGGACGGCGCAAGTCCCCAACGACGGAGAAACGGCTGAACCGCTGCCAGTCCAGCCGCGTGAGTTTCTCCGGGCGGTCAATCTTCCCCCGGTTGCATGATGGTAATGGCGAGCTGCGGGTCGTCCATGTCCAGCGGGCCGCAAGTGGCAATGAGTTTCACCAGGCGGGCGGCGCGGTTGTCGTTGCGGACATAGAACGCAACAGGGATGCGCTCAACTCCGGGGCGGGCGCGGTGGATGGCAAATCTCAGCATCCAAACCAGGTCCCAGAGCCGGCCAGCTTCGTCCTGGCCGGTCACGCCAGGCGGCACGGTCACATAAACATCATAAACGGCGCGGGTGAGAAAAACCGGGAAGCGAATTCCGGCTTCCTGCGCGGTTTTCGTGACTTCAACCTGCTGGCCGTCGGCGACGGCTTGCGCGCGGGTGTAGGCATAGATCACCGGGCCGAATGGCTCGGCGTCGGATTGCGGTCGGGTGGGGGTGTCATTGGTTTTCATGGTCTTTTGCAGTTAAGGATTTCGACTTCGGAGTGGGGCGAGATTCGGAACATGGCGGGCGGCGGCTGGAAAGCAACGGGCTTGTCGAATCGGGTTTTGAACTCCCGAAATTTCCGGTTCATAATGATGACCGCCGCGCAATCATTCACCCTGACAACACGGCAAAGCCGGTTATCGAAACGGATGACATCGCCTGCACAGAGCCGGAATGGATGCTGGTAAGGCATCCAGACAACGGCGAAAAGCTCGGTCTGCGCCGGGTCTTTGAAAGAACGATTATTGCGTTTCATGGTGGGTGCTCCTTATGCGGCGGCGGCGTGGCTGCCGTAACGTTTACGGGGGTCATAGTCGGCGGCTTGGCCGCAAAAGACGCCGCAAGGGTGCTGCCAAACCTGGCGGTTCTTGTTCCAATGGAATCCGATCTGCGCCAGCATGGAGGTAATCTCGCGGGGCTGTTTCTCCGGGAATTGAATCCAAACCCATTGGCCGACAATCTGCGCCAGACGGAAAAGCAGGGGGGCTTCCCTCTCCAAGAGGTTTAAAACCTCGTTGGTGGGCAAGCGGCGGTTCGCTTCCCGTTTCTGATAATCAAGTCTTTGGAATTGGCCTGAATTCCCTGTTTTTGAACCCGACGATGGCCGGACATTCGCCGGTGCTGACGCTTCAATTTTTGGATGTGTTGTTTTCATAGCTTTTTTTTTGAAACCGCTGTCCGTCACCCTGCCGTTTGCTGCTCGCTTCACCTGATTGGGAGACAGCGAAGCCGTGCGCGAAGCGCATTCAATCCCCAGCGAAAGCTAAAACCGTGACAGTGGTGAAAGGGCAAAAGGGAGACGCTGGCGCGGTTTTTGATCTCGCTCCTGGACTCGGCTCGGTGTCGGACAAGCGAGCAGCGAACGACGGGGTGATGGCGGGCGTAAAAAAGGCGCAGAAAACAACCTGAATGAGGCGGGCAGGCGGGTAATTGCCTCACACTATCGCGGAGCGGCGCGGCTGGCGGGGTTCATGCCGGGGCCGGGGGCAGGCATGAACCATGACTGACGCGCGTAATCAGGATTCCCGGCTCCGTTGTGAATTTCCAAAGCCGTGAGCGAAATGGAGCGTTTGGGCTGGCCACCCGCGCAGGGGAAAGGGGCGCGGAGCGGACAGAACAAAAAGCGGAGTGGAGCGGCGGATTTGGAAATCCACAAGGGAACCCCACCGGGGGAGCCAAGTCTTGCCGGGTTTGGCGGCGTAGTCTTTCAAGGGGAAGCCAAAGCCGGCAAGTCTTGGCGACAGGGCTGGGCAATGGGGCGAAAAATGGGACACGCGGGGACGCGATTTCTTGTCTCTCAGCCTGAAAGGCCCGGAGTGGAGCGGTCGCCCAATGGCGTATCGCGCCAGGAAAACGGCGCGCCGCCAGTGGCAACAATGGGTTGTCGAGGCAGGCCGTATTGCGGCCCCAGTCATCATCCAGAGAGCCGCCAAATGACGGCTTTATGCTTGCGAGCCACTCGAAGCGAAAGTAATATCGCAGCATGAGTAATCCGAAGCAGCAATATGCTGCGGTGTTTCAATATTTCTATCACTGTTGTGAAGAGGAACTGCCGATCCGAGATATTCGCGACAGGCATAAGACCGAACCGCACTACGAGAATCTTACTGAGAACTGGTGTAATTCATGTATGAATAGCCGAATTAAATCGGCAAACCAGAAACAAGTAAAATATCTGTTTTTGGTAACCCGTTACCGAAAGCACAATCACAAACGGGACGGTAAACTTCTCGTCGTCGGATTTTTATATCGAGCAGAGGAAAAGGTGTGGTGCGACTTAAGCCAGTCGCGCACTTCGGGTGTCGAGGGCTACAAGACTAACGATCCTAAGAATTGTGGTTTCTTTGCAGGCGATGAAACCCAATCCCATTTCGTTTCGGCCGAAAACGCATTCGTGAAGGATAAAAAGAACGGCAGGTGGATATACTTCGCGGATGAGGCCGAAACGCGCGAGATTTCTGTTCACTTGAAAAAATCACCAAACATCTTGCAGAAACTACGTGAGAAAGCGAAAGAGCTAACTACCCGAACCAATCAGAAACAATGTGAAACACGCAAAGATGAAAGGCGATGCAAAAGCTGTTGAGCAAACCAATCCCCAAGTTGTCTTACTGCGGGTTGGCATTGATACCGGTTCTGGGGGGATGCTTGGACCGAGGTTTGAGAATGGTACTTTCGAGTTCATTCCCATTTGCGCGAACCGTGATTGCTTGGGGCGTACTTACGGTAATACGATTGGCAGGTATGGGCGAAAGCTGATTGATTATTTTCCCGATGGAAGCAGAGAGAAAATGCAGCGTGTGTTTCTTCATTGTGATCCAGAATTCGAAACCTTTACATACGGAGACCCAACCACTCCAAAACAAGGTTTGAGAAACCTGAAGCATGGAGACTTGCTGGTTTTCTATGCTGGATTGCGTGGCTGGGGCCATTGCAGAACTCAACCGGGGCTTTACATCATCGGTTACTTCGTCGTCGAGCACGCTGGAAAATACAATGATTTGAGGCGTGCTGATATGCTCAAGCCATTCGAGAAAAACTGGCACACTCTAAATGAAAGCGAGAAGGAGCGGTTTGACAGATTGGTCTTGATTAAAGGTGGCGAGGGGAGCCGCCTTTTGGATAAGGCAGTTAAGATAAGCGCAGACGAAAGGGCGATTGATTGCGGAGGGCATCCGGTGTTCGTTCTGGACCCGAAATTGCAGAAGGATTTCGGGAACTTCACTGAGTTAAACGCAATTCAGAGAAGCACGCCGCGTTGGGTAAAAGGGGGATTTTGCGATAAAGCGAAAGCATTTGTAACGGGACTTGAGTAGATTTGTCCGCGGGTTTCCAGATTTTGACCGCTACGCCACATGGATGTTGTGATGACACGCGAAAGCGCCCGTGGTATCTCGGAAGCAGGAAATCGGGTTTGTCCAAAAGGCCCGATCATCCTTGCAGGCGCATCATGGTGCGCTGAGGCGGTAGTAGCGCGCGCAGATGTTCCTCTGGACGGGTTCGCTGAAATAGAACGAACCGTTGGTGAGCGTGACGGCCAGTAGCGAAACCCAAACGGGACTGGCCAGATTGGTGCAGGCTTGCACCACGACGGGGATATTGGCTGACCCAGTGATGTTGAATCCAAATTGATTGTTCCGCACGCCAAAAGTGTCGCCGGCAACTTGGATGAGCGGGTTCCACAATACGGCCGGAAGACCGGCAAATGGGGAATTCCAGCCAGTGGTGCCGGGCAAATAATCAGCCGTCGCGGAATAATAATTCGTCTCGTAGTAGGTATTGTAATTGCGGAACACAGTCGAATCGGCGCTGGGAGCGTTGCCCGTGAAAAAGACCTCGGTCAAGCTGGTGCAGTCAGCGAATGCCCATCCTGCGATGTTGGTGACGCTGCCGGGAATCGTGACACTGGTGAGGCTGGTGCAGCTTTGGAACGCATACTCCCCGATACTGGTGACGCTGCCTGAGATCGTGACGTTGGTCATGCCGAAGCATTCGTAGAACGCATTCTCCCCGACGCTGGTGACGCGGTTGGGGATCGTGACGTTGTTCAAGCTGTAGCAGTAATCGAACGCCTCGTCCCCGATGTTGGTTACGGTGTTGGGGATGGTAACGCTGCTCAGGCTGTGGCAGTCTGCGAACATCCCTTCTCCGATGCTGGTAACGCCGTTGGCGATCGTGACGCTGTTCAGGCTGTAGCATGCAAAAAACGCATACTCGCCGATGCTGGTGACGCTGCCGAGAATCGTAACGCTGGTCAGGTTGGTGCATTGTTGGAACGCCTGCGTCCCTATGCTGGTGACACTGGCGGGAATCGTCACGCTTGTCAGCTCGGTGCCGAGCAACGCATAATCCCCGATGCTGGTGACGCTGCCTGGAATCGTGACGTTGGTCAGCTTGGTGCAGTCAGCGAATGCCCAGTCTCCGATGTTGGTAACGCTGTCTGGAATCGTGTAGCTTTGCAATCCTCCAGCCGGATATTCAACCAGGGCGGTTTGTCTCTTGTTGAACAACACTCCATTCGTACTGCTAAAAAACGAGTTTTGTGTGTCTACCGTTATCGTTGTCAGGCTGATGCACAGAAAAAACGTGCCATCTCCGATATTGGTGACGCTGCCGGGAATCGTGACGTTGGTCAAGCTGGTGCAGTCTTGGAACGCAAAATCTCCAATGATGGACACGCCGTTGGTGATCGTCACGCTGGCCAAGTTGGTGCAGTTGAAGAACGCGAACTCCCCGATGTTGGTGACGCTGCCGGGAATCGCGACGCTGACCAGGCTGGTGCAGTATTGGAACGTATACTCCCCGATGTTGGCGACGCCGCTGGGAATCGTGACGCTGGTGAGCCTGGTGCATTCAGAAAACGCATAATCCCCGAGGCTGGTGACGGTCAGGCCGTAGCTGTTTGTGGTTGGAATGGTCGCAGCCGATCCATGCCCGTAATAGCCGGTTATGGTGAGAGTATTGTCGGCATTTGTGGTGTAATAGTACTGGGCTCGTGCTGCCGACGGGGCGGTCAAGAGGATGAAGCATAAAAGGCCGAAAAGTTTGGCTGCCATAACTCCGATATTCAGGCCGTTTGATGGCGCGATCAAGCGAAATTGGTTGAAAAACGGCACCGTTTCTTGTCGCCTTGGGCGGACAGGATATGCTTCTGGGGTTGGGGCCTTCATGCCTGCCCGGAGCGGCAGAGGTCGGACTGTTTCGGGGGCGCTGTGAGGGCGGATGTTTCGGCAAGGCCCTGATGCGCGGCCTGCCGGCTGAGGGGACTTGGCGAAAGCTTACGCGCTCGCGGCGCCGGGGCAGCTTGTCTTCGGGGATTTGAGACGGTGTAGTGGAGTGGACCCGCCTTCGCCAGGCTACGGCGCGGCAAGCATGGAAGCGCGGGCCGGTTCACCGGCTGGCGCTGGAATGGAGCGGACCCGCCTTCGCCAAGCTACGGCGCGGCGAAGGGTGGAACCGGCTTGAATCGGCGAAGTCAGGCCCTGCCCCAGCCGATGTGTCGGTGGAATCCGATTCCGGCGACTCATCGGCGGTCCAGGGTTCGCGGGGTGCGCTGTCGCATTCTCACCTATTATAGAGATGGCAGCGGCAGTTTGTGCTGCGGCGGTTGCGGGCGAGCGTGGTGCGGAGAAATCCGCCGCCGGCGGATTTCGTGAATCAGGATTTGGGCAAGGAATTGTAAAGGGCAACGACAGAATCCAACTGCGCGGTCAACGGCTGCAATGACGCCGACAACGCCTCCAACTGCCGCTGCAAGTCCTGCACCTGCCCGGTCAAGGTCGCCAGCCTGTTTTCCGATTGCTGCTGTTGCTGCGCGAAAAATTGCTGTTGTTGCCGCTGTTGCTGTTCGTGATCGCGCACCAAGGCTTCCAAGGTGCGCAATAATAATTGGGTCAATTCCGGTTCGCTGTTTTT